>CEOP01075739.1_pt1 | contig 30125 bp, 30 predicted proteins | sample 361301 | NCBI WGS metagenome assembly CEOP01 (sample SAMEA2619548, study PRJEB7988) | marine metagenome | biome: marine biome (ENVO:00000447); feature: deep chlorophyll maximum layer (ENVO:xxxxxxxx); material: "saline water (ENVO:00002010), including plankton (ENVO:xxxxxxxx)" | depth 55 m
TGCGGATTATGAGTCCGTTGCTCTAACCAATTGAGCTATGGGCCCTTTATTTATAAAAAGTAAAATAATATAGTAAATCTAGTTTTTCTATAAATATCTTTATATAATTTAACTTATGGATAACACTAATATAGGAATTATTGGTTTAGGTTATGTTGGTAAGGCATGCGAATCTATATTTAGTAACTACTTCAATACGTATTCATTCGATACTAATGGTAAAGGTTCTGAAAATTCCCTAAAAAAATTAGTAAATAAGGTTGACATAATATTCATATGCGTACCCACTCCAATGAATAAAGATGGTTCATGTAATTTGACTATTGTTGAGAAAATTCTGTTTGATATTAATGATTATAGGAGTAGTGTTTGTGTCATTAAATCAACAATTCCTCCGGGATCTTCTCAAATTTTCCAAAAGAAATTTAAGAACCTCAAAATATATTTTAATCCCGAATTTCTTACAGAAGCAAATTTCATTGAAGATTTTAAGAATCAAAATCGAATTATAATTGGATCATCAGATAGCAACTTTAATATTATTGAAAAAATATATCAATTAACATTTCCAAATGCCAAGCTAATTAAATCTAGTTTCGAAGAGGCTGAGATGGTTAAGTATTTCATAAACGCTTTTCTTTGTGTCAAAGTAAGTTATGCAAATGAGCTATTTAATCTCTGTAATAAGATGAACATCGATTATAATAAAGTATCTGAAATAGCACAATATGATGATAGATTAGGTAATTCACATTTTAAAGTTCCTGGCCCAGATGGTAAATTTGGTTTCGGAGGATCTTGTTTTCCAAAAGATATAAATTCTCTCATGCATATTTTTAATAAAGAGGATATAGAATCTTATATTTTAAAAGCTGCCTGGGCTCGAAATATTAAAGAAGATAGGACAAATAGAGATTGGGAACAATTGATAGGAAGAGCAGTATCTAAAAATGATGCAGAAAAAATATAAAATTTTTATGTATTTAATGATAATCTGAATTATGAAAAATAGCACTACAAAAAAAGTGATTTTGTAAAATGAAAATAGCAATTATTGGTGCAGGTTTTTTTGGCTTATCTATAGCAAGTATGTTAGAAAAGAATAAAAAATTCAATGCTAACATAGAAATATTTGATTCTAGTGATGAGCCATTTTCAGGTGCCAGTTTTAATAATCAGTGTAGAGTTCATCAAGGATTTCATTATCCAAGATCTGCTTTTACCATATATCAATCAATCATAGGTTTTGATCAGTTTATATCTGAATTTGCAGATGCTGTTAGCCCTGTTTCAAAAAATTGGTATTTAATAAGAGATGATGGATTAGTAAATAAATCTGAATATTTAGCAGTAATGGATGCATTTTCAATGGAATATGCTATACATGATAATCCTCCCGCATATATAAAAAACAAAAGTAGATACGAATTAAGTATTCTAACAAATGAATATAGTGTTAATCTAAAAAAGTTAAAAAAAATAGTATTGAGTCAAATTAAAAGTAAAATTCATTTAAAGCAAAAAGTTGTAGAAATCAATGCAGAAGAGGGATTATTTAAAACAAACAATAATACATTCGGGCCTTTTGATCTAATTATTAATTGCACTTATAATAATACAAATTTAGGACTAGGTTCAAATGCTTTGGATTTGAAGTATGAATTAGCAGCCCTTGTTTATGGAAATACTAACTTAGAAAATAATGAAGCCATTACTATAATGGATGGACCATTTGTTTCAGTTTATCCCGCAGGAAATAATCGACATACGTTATCATCTGTTCTGCATACTCCATTTAAAAAGTATGATAATTATGAAATATTTAATCAAAACTATATAAATAGAATAAAAATAGCTGAAAAAAATGATGTAGCTAATAAAATTATTGAACATGTAAAAGATTATATTAATATTGATATCGATTATGAAAAAATATGGATATCTGGTAAGACAAAGATTAAATCAGATAAAGGTGATAGCAGGGAAGTCTTAATAAGGCATAATAAAAGAGTAATGTCTGTGCTTGGTGGCAAGCTTGATGCTATATACCAGACAAATCAAAAAGTATTGGAATACATAAATGGTATCAAATAAACCAAAAATATTAAAGGTAGATATTAAAGACTCAGTCTTTGGAAAAGACTGTACAATTTCAGATATCGTAAATATTTACGGAGCTACTTTTGGAGATAATTGTTTTGTAGGCCCATATACAGAAATTCAAAATAATGTAATTATTGGTTCAAATGTCAGAATCCAATCTCATTCACTCATTTGTGAGGGAATGAGGGTTGGTAACAATGTTTTTATTGGCCATGGTGTTATGACAGCTAATTCTTCTTATCCAGTCGCTGGGAAAAAAGATTGGGAATGTAATTCTCCTAAAATAGGAAATAATGTATCAATTGGCTCAGGTGCAATTATTTTACCAGGTGTAGTGATTGAAGACAATGCAAATATTGGTGCTGGTGCAATCGTTTCAAAAAATGTTAATAATGGTGAAACTATAATTAAGTTTAATGAGTCATTTATTAAGTCATCATAAATATTGCGAATTACTTAATGACGCTTAAATAATAAACGGAAGAGGAACTGATTGAATCTTAATAATGAATTTGCTTTAGATGATTTATATAAAATAATTCCTCTATTTTTCACTGCTGTTATTTTAATGGCAATAGCATATTTTCTACCATTTTCACAAACAAATGTTTTATTTTTAATTTTTTCAACATTCTTTTTTTCAATTGCAATCTCAATTCAAGTAAATAAAAATTCTTACTTTTTTTCAATTTACCTTTGGTCTGTTTTTTATTTTTTCTTTCCTAAAAAACCACTAGTAAGTGGTTTGGATTCTGTTTTGGAGTTATTAGTAAACTTACCAATTGAAATTTCTAATAATGTTTACTTCTCTTTTTACGATATTATCAATTCAATCATTTTAATTGCTATATTAAATAAAGTATTAAAAAATAAATTCGAAAACAAAACTGGTCAAAAATTAATTAAAATTTTTTCTAGCTTAATTCTAATAGCTTTGATTCAAAATATTTTTTACAACATTTTTTTAGTTGAAAAACTGGGATCAAATTTTTTAGAACAATATCACTTTTTTTTACAGTTATTTTCGGGCTTAATTTTTTCCTCAATTATTTATTTATCTTTAAAAAATACTAAACAGATTAATTATATCTTTAGCCTAGCAATACTTTCCTCTTTAATTACTGCTTTTGAATATTATTTAGCTATAACGGGATTGTTACCAGACGTACTAAAGTATTTCATTTTAGATTATCGAGGAGGATTAAGAAGTTTAATACATTCAGGCTCGTTGATGTCTGGACATATATTATTTATAGGTTTCTTAGGTTTATTAAGGAAAAGAAGTTTCTATTCTTTGACACTAATTTTTTTATTAATACCTCCTGCCTTTTTTACATATGAAAGATCAGTCGCTCTTCTTTTTATAATAACTGCAATTATTTTTTCAATAAACACATTTTATATATCAAGAGAAAATTTTTTAAGATTCTCATTGGTTGGTGCGATATCAATTTTATTAATCTCCCCATTGATTTTTCAATTCAATTCATCTATCGCTGAAAATTTTGATTCTACTTTGAATCAATCTCAATATGCTGATTCACGTATAAAATCTCAAGGATGGTTTACATTTCAATCATCAGACGATAGATTTTCAATGGCTTTAAGAGGATTAGATATTTTTTATAAATACCCTGTGCTTGGTTGCGGCCCGGGAAATATTAGACTGATGATGGGATTTCAAGAAGTCATACCTCATGCTAATATTTTTTTTATGAATCAAAGAACAATTCAAGGATATTTTGATAATATCAATGGATATCATATAAGTAATGCACACAATATTTATATTAATTTCTTAGCTGAACTTGGTATAGTAGGCATATTTATTTTATTCCAGCTAATTAAAATTATTTTTAAGGAAAGCAAAAAATATGGATTTTTATTGAACAAAAATATAATTGGTATATCAGGGATTATATCATTTATGTTTTATGGTTTATTTCAAGTTACACCATTATCATTTCCAGTTATTTTATTTTTATTTAGGACTATGGAAATAGATTCAACATAAGATTATGAATTCTAAAATAAAACAATATCTTAACCAAGGATTAATCTATGCATTCGGCAGTGGAATGGATGCTATTGTCGGTTTTCTAGTTCTCCCAATTTATACATCTTCCTTTTCAACTACAGAATACGGTATATTTTCTCTTCTTGTGCTTGTATCAACTTTGTCCCAATCTTTCTTTTATTTAGGAGCAAGTTCTTCCTTAAGTAGATCATACTTTGATTATAAATCTCAAGATGAACGAAAAAAAGTAGCAACAACTAGTCTTTATTTGACCATATTTGGAGCAATATTTCAAATTTTATTTGGTATAATTTTTGCAAAAGAATTTTCTCTTTTTTTCTTTAATTCAAGCGAATATGAGATTCATTTTATAATCATTTTATGTTCTTCTGCTTTTAGATTTACAAGTCAAATATTTTATTTGCTTCTTAGGTTACTTCTGAAGGCTTCTCAGATGGTTTTCGTGAGTATTTTATCAAATGTAATATTTTTATCTTCATTACTGTATCTTTTAAATAATTATGATTTAGGTGTCTTATCTCCAATTTTAAGTTTATTTATTGCAAATTTGATTTCTCTTTTTACACTTTTTTTAATTACAAAAAAATATTTTTCATTAATTCCAAATTTCAATGAATTCATAATTCAAATTAAATTTGGATTACCTCAAATTTTAATAGGATTCTTTTATTATTCTATTGATTGGATAGATAGATATTTTATAAACGAATTTCTAACTCTTTCTGATGTTGGAATTTATTCTTTCGGTTATAAAATTGGCATGTTGATACATATTGGATATATAATGCCTTTTTCAAAAATTTGGGTTCCAATAAGAAGTGAGCATTTAAATTCTAAAAATTTAGATAAATTAAATTCTAAAGTTTTTACCTACTTTTATTTATTTGGGTCAATTTTTTCTTTCTTCATTATCTTATTTATAGATCAAGTAGTTTTTTTATTTTCTTCAGGTTCTGCTGAATTTTCTTCATCAAAATTTGTAATACCATTTGTATTGTTAGGTCATTTATTTTTTGGAATGATTAACATATTAGATATAGGTATTTTTAAATCAAGAAAGCCAATTTTTTCTGCACTGTTACTTTTTCTTCATATTCCAATAAATATTATTCTTAATATTTTATTGTTACCCAAGATAGGTTATATTGGTGCAGCTATTTCAACCCTAATAACATATCTTTCCTTATCAATTTTTACTTTGATTATTTCAAATAGATTTTTGTATATCAAATATGAATACAAAAATATTCTTATTATAACTTTAATACTATTTGCATTCTCCTTTTTATCATTTAGTACTTCTTTCTCAACAGGAATTAATTTGTTTGATAAGTTGATATTATTAGTACTATTTATTTCTTTTTGTTACTACTTTTTCAATGAAGAAATTCATAGAACAATACAAAAATTATGAAGAAATCATATTCTATAGGAACATGGATCACTGTTGGTAACTTTGAATTCAGTGAAATACTATTCAAAAGTAAGTTTGATTGGATATGCATTGATCTTGAGCATTCCACAATAGATTTAGATTCATTTAAGGCATTAGTTTCGCTTGGGGAAAAATACAACAAGAAAACATATGCTCGAATTCCAGAAATTAATAAATCATATATAAACAAAATATTAGATGCTGGTGCTAATGGCTTAATTATAGCGAATGTATCATCAAAATCAGATATTGATAAATGTATTGATTATGCTTTTTATAGCCCCATAGGATCGAGGGGTGTTGGTCTATCTAGAGCTCAAATGTATGGTAATAATTTTGAAAATTACTTCAAATCCTCTTCTAAAGAAATTGACATCATCCCCATTATTGAATCTAAAGAAGCTATTGATAATCTTGAGGAAATAATTGATAATGAAATTATTAAAACGACAATGATCGGGCCTTACGATTTATCGTCATCGATTGGTACTCCTGGCAGATTTAATTCTAATGAATTTAAATCAATGATTGAAAAATATAAAAAAATTAGTAATGATTATGATAAAATAATGGGTTTGCATGTAGTAGAACCGTCAAGAAAATTATTAAATGAAAAAATAAATGAAAAATTTAATTTTCTAGCTTTTAGCACGGATACAATTATTTTAGATAGGGCAATCCAATCAATGTTCGATGAATAAATGAATATAATTGGAATAATTCCTTCAAGAATGGCCTCAAGTAGATTTCCAAATAAGCCAATGGTAGAAATTTTAGGAATGCCTATGATTGGGCACTGCTATAAAAGAAGTAGTATGTGTTCTATGTTGAATGATGTATATGTTGCAACCTGTGATAAAGAAATTTTTAATTATATTAATAGTATTGGCGGTAAAGCTATAATGACTTCAGATCAACATGAAAGAGCTTCTGATAGAACAGCTGAAGCAATGCTAAAAATTGAAAAACAAACAAAAAAAAAGATAGATATAGTTGTTTTGCTTCAGGGAGATGAGCCAATGACAACCCCTAAAATGATTGAGTATGGAGTAAAGCCTTTAATTGATGATTCTTCTGTAAACATTACTAATCTTTTTACTGATATTTTGAAAGTCAGCGAATTTGAAGACCCTAATGAGGTTAAGGTTATTGTTGATAATAATAGTAATGCAATTTATTTCTCAAGAGAGCCTATTCCCTCAATGAAAAAGGGAATAAGCAATGTACCAATGTACAAACAGGTTTGTGTCATTCCTTTCAGAAGGGATTTTTTAATAAAATACAATGAAATGGAACAAACTAATCTTGAAATCATTGAATCTATAGATATGTTGAGACTCATAGAAAATGGTATCAAGATTAAAATGGTTTATATTGATGAAAATAATTTCTCAGTTGATACAAAACAAGATTTAATCAATGTTATTCATTATATGAAAAATGATAAATTGGTAAAAAAATATTTAAAATGAAAATTTTATTAACTTCAACCTCTTTTGATGATACTCCAGGTTTGCATCATAAAATGTTAAAATCAACAAAATACCACATTGATAAAATGAGAGGTCCTTTAAAAGAGGACATATTATTAGAAGTTATAAGCGAATATGATGGATTAATTTGTGGTGACGATGAATTGACTGAAAGAGTAATTAAGAAAGGAGCATCGGGAAATTTAAAAGTTATATCGAAATATGGAATTGGAATCGACAAAATTGATATCAAAGCAGTAAAAAAATATAATATTATTTTAAATAATACTCCTGGTGTAAATCATGTTGCGGTTGCGGAGCATATAATAGCATTAATATTTTCATTTTATAAAAATATACATTTGCAACATATTATAACTAAAAATTCTAAGTGGGAAAGAATGATTGGTACAGAAGTTTCAGGTAAAAAAATAGGTATTGTTGGACTTGGTAGGATTGGAAAAGAATTATCGCTCAAAGCCGAAGCGTTAGGTTTGATTGTTTCTGGTTTTGATCCATATATTGATGAAAAAGTTTTTCAAAATAATAAAATTAATTTAGTTACGAGTTTAGAAAACTTGGTAAAAGATATTGATATTATGGTACTTACACTTCCTCTTTCAACTGAAACTAATGGCTTGATAAATAGTGACTTAATTGAATTAGCAGAAAAGAAAATTTTAATTGTCAATACTTCTCGCGCTTTAATTGTCAATCAATTATGTTTAATTGATTGGTTAAGTAAAGATAAAATATCAGGCTATTTGACAGATGTATTGGAAGAAGAACCAATGATAAACGATCATCCATTATGTGGATATGATAACGTATTAATAACTCCTCACGTTGGTTCAAGAACTTATGAGAGTGTTGAAAGACAAGGATTAATGTCAGTTGAAAATTTAATTAATTCTTTTAGAAAACTATCAAAAAATTAGTATTATATAATTATGAAAAAAGTTCTAGTAATTGGTGGCTCTGGTTTTTTAGGTAGTCATATATGTGATAAACTAACCAAAAAAGGATATAAAGTTTTTGTTTTTGATGTTATAAATTCAGAATATTTATGTGATTCTCAAGAAATGATCTTAGGAGATATCCTTGACAAAAAGATATTAGATGATGCAATTAGTAAGGTTGATTATGTTTATCATTTAGCTGCTGTAGCAGATATTGCTGAAGCAATGAACAATCCTTTGAAAGCAGCAAATTATAATATCATATCAACATTGAATATTTTAGAATCTTGTGTTAAGCATAAAGTTAAAAGATTGATTTTTTCAAGTTCAATATATGTTTATTCTGAACATGGTTCTATTTATAAAACTACAAAGCAGGCGTGCGAGCTTTTCATTCAAGATTACAAAATATTACATGGACTAAATTATACTGTTCTTAGATATGGATCTTTGTATGGTCCCAGAGCAAACAAATTTAATTTTGTCAAGAATATTATTCAAGAAGCCCTTCAAACCGGAAAAATTACTAGAAAAGGCGATGGAAGTGAATTGAGAGAATATATAAATGTTATTGATGCAGCTGATTTAAGTGTAAAAGCCTTAGATTCTGAATTTGAAAATGAATTTTTGATGATTACAGGAAATCAAAGTAGATCAATTAAAGAATTAATTAATATTATAAATGAAATATTTGGCAATGAACTTAAAATTAACTATGTAAAAGGTTCATATAAAGGGCATTATAAATTAACTCCTTATGTTTTTAAACCTAATATTGCAAAAAAATTAGTACCAAAAAATTATTATGATTTAGGGCAAGGAATTCTTGATTGTATACACAATGAACACGATTTATTGATTGAAGATGGTGTGAATATTAAGAACTTTGATGTCAATAATGAAAAAATTTAAATTTTTATCTTATTTTTTAGATCAAAATACACCTATTTATGCAGGAAATAAGATGAATAGAATAGAACAACTATCTTCAATAGAAAATGGAGATTCTGCAAATTCAAAATCTATATTTATTAATAATCATTCCGGAACACATATAGACTTTCCGAAACATTTTTGTGTTGATGGTAAAACCTCTTCAAATTACTCTGCAAGCTTTTGGCATTTTTATAATACATACGTTTTATGCATTGATGCAAACAATGACGAATTAATTAATCTTAATGAAAGCCAGTTATCAAAAATTCCGCGTGATATAGATTTCCTTATTTTAAACACTGGATTTCACCGATTAAGAAGCGAAAGAACATATTGGGAAAATAACCCAGGTATACATCCAAAACTCGCAAGTGTATTAAGATCAAGGTTCAAAAAAATTAAAGCAATCGGAATGGACTTAATTTCTCTTACTTCTTTCCAAAATAGAGAAATTGGTAGGAAAGCTCACAAAGAATTTCTTTGCAAGAATGATATACTCATAATTGAAGACATGGATTTAAATGGAATTGAAAAAATCAAAATTAATAAAATAATTTGCGCACCTTTATTAGTCAGTGAAATTGATGGTAGTCCGGTAACTATTATTGCTGAATATAGCTAAAAATGATTAAAACAATAATTTATGATTTTGACGGGGTAATTTGTGATTCAGTAGATATAAAAACATCTGCATTTATTGAATTGTATAACAATTATGATGATTCAATAAAGTTACAAGTTCAAAAATATCATTTATTAAATGGCGGTATTTCTAGAGTAAAAAAAATAGAGTATTATGAAAAAGAATTGTTAAAAAATGATATAAATGAAGATAGAATTAAAATTTTAACTTCAAAATTTAGTGAGCTTGTAAAAAAAAAGGTTATTGAATCAGAATACATACCAGGAGTAAAGGATTTTCTTGAAAAAAATTCTTATAACTACAAACAATATATTTGTACAGGAACTCCAAATGATGAAATCCTTGAAATTGCAAAATTGAAAGGTATAGATCATTATTTTTGCGGTATTTATGGCTCACCAATGTCAAAGATTGAGATTATAAGAAAGATTTTAAACAAAGATAAAATATCGATAAAAAATTGTATTTTTTTTGGTGACGCTATGACAGACTATGAAGCTGCAAAGTATCATAAAATACCTTTCGTTGGTATTAAAAGTAATCATACTGTTTTTCCTCATGGTACTTTCTTATTAAATAACTTTTTAAATATAGATATGAAAACCATCCTTTCGTCAATAAATGATTGATATAAATATTTTTGATCAGGAATTAGACATAGTGGTAAAACCTTGTATTGAAGTTATTGAAATATTTGTGGATATTACTTAGGTAAATTTATTATGAAAGAAAGTGATATAAGAGATCAAAAAAGATTAAACAAATTTTTTAGTTTAATGAAAAAAGATTCTGAAGATATGATCAATGATTCTGCAAATTTTGTTGATGCAGAATATAAGTCATGGGGTTGTGGCAAAATTGAATATGTATTTTCCAAGTGGAATTATGATTACTATAGATGTAATAAAACATATAATTTGTTTGTACATCCAAGACCATCTCTTAAGCATTTAGAAAAATTTTATACAAATTCTAAATCAGCTAAATATTGGGCAGAAGAGTTTTTTCCTCCTTATATGGAAAAAAGACGAGAAAAGATTTTTAAACCTAGAGCAAAATTCATAGCTGAAAAATTTAATCTTAATAAAATTGATATAATTGGTGATATTGGTGCAGGATTTGGACTTTTTCTTGATGAGCTTTCAAGAATTGAGCCTAAAAAAAATTATTATGCTATTGAACCAAGTAACAAAATGTCAAAAATTTGCTCAAGTAAAGGATATAATGTTATAAAAGATTTACTTGAAAATATTGATAGTAATAACCATCAATTTGATTTATTAACTAGTTTTGAAACATTTGAACATTTACAAGATCCCAAACCATTTGTAGAAAAAGCTTACAATCTTTTAAATAGAAATGGCATTTTTTATTTAACTACACTAAGTGGTGTAGGATTTGATATTCTAAATTTATGGAAAGATTCCAATAGCATATCTCCACCCCAACACTTGAATTTCTTTTCTCCTTCAGGAATAAAAAAATTATTCGAATCTATCGGGTTTTCAAGTGTAGAGGTTACAACTCCAGGTAGGTTAGATTGGGATATTTTCAAGAAACAAATTGACAATAATGAACACAGATTTTTTGATTATGTACATAAATTCGGTAGCAAAGATTCAATTGAAGACTTACAAAAATGGATTTCAAAAAATAACTTTAGTTCTCATATGTGCATTGTAGGTATTAAATAAATTTAGATATTTATAAAAAACTAAAGGAGTATAAATGACATATGCTAAATGGATGAAAAATTGTTTTGATTTATTTAATCATGCTATTATAGAATTACTAGAATATTCCGCATCATGAAAATTGTAGATATATCAGGAATAGGTCATTCCGGAAAAACATTGCTTAATGAAATATTAGCAACAAATCATCAATTTCATGTACACAATCCATCATTTGAATTTAATTTATTAAGAGTTTATGGTGGTATTGCAGACCTTGATTACCATTTACAATCTAATTGGTCACCAAATAGATGTGATATTGCTCTAAAAAATTTCAATCATTTAATTAAGACTATATCTAATAATGCAAACATCTTACAACCAAAGTCATTATTAGTTTCAAATGGGTGGAATTACAACGAGATCTTAAACAATGATTTTGAAAAATTAAGTGTCGGTTATATAAGTAGCTTATTAGATCTGGATGTTCAGTTGTTTTGGAATTATCCTCATATTTATGAAAATTCATTTAAAAGACTATATCGAAAAACACTTATAAAATTTTTTAATCATTACCAAAAAGATAACTTCTTACTTAGTGAAGGTAAAAATTTTGAAAAATTAACTATACAATATTTAAAAACAGTACTTTCTATTGATAAAAATAAAATAGTTTGTACTAATAATATGTTTGAACCTTTTGATCCTGAAAAATATTTTAAATTTTTTGAAAATCCACGTTCAATTGTCGTTTGGAGAGACCCTAGAGATATTTATTGTTCAATTCAGGGTAAAACACAATATATACCAGATTTTGAGAAAAAAATGGGCGATATTAATAAGCACAAAAATTTTTTAATAGGTGATGATTTGAATAATTTCATCAAGAGAAAAGAAATTTTATATAATAAGTGCAAGTTTAGTCAAAGCAAAAAAATATTAAATATTAAATTTGAAGATATCGTCTTAGATTTCCATAATTCAATGAAAATAGTTGAAGAATTTTTAGATGAAGACCTTGGAGATAAAGTTCGTATCAGTAATATAGTTAAATTAAAACAATCCAAAAAAAATATTGGATTATGGAAAGAATATAAAAATCAATCTGAGATTAAGTTAATTGAAAATAGCTTGGTTAATTATATGAAAACTTTAGGATATAAAAATGGCTAATAAAACCAAGATAAAATTTTTTGATATTAAAAAAATTAATAAATCTTATGAACAATCGTTTCGTTCTATTTTTAATGATTTCCTAAAAAGTGAACAAATTATTCTTGGTCCAAAAACCCAAGAATTTGAAGATAGTTTTGCAAAATACTGCGGAACTAGACACTGCATTGGTATCTCAAACGGCTTAGATGCTTTAAAAATAATTTTGAAGTCATACATAGAGTTAGGTGTTTTCAATGAAGGAGATGAAGTAATAGTTCCAGCAAATACATTTATTGCATCTGTTCTAGCTATCTCAGAATCTGGCCTCAAACCAGTCTTAGTTGACGCAGATATTCAAACATATAATATTGACTTTAGTAAAATTGAAGAAAAAATTACAAAAAAAACTAAGGCTGTAATGATTGTTCATCTTTATGGTCAAGTTGCTTTTTCAAATCTATTATCATTGTTAGCTAAACAATATGATTTAAAAATTATTGAAGATTCTGCGCAAGGCCATGGTGCATATTATAAAAACAAACGAGTAGGATCTCTTGGTCACGCTTCAGGATTTAGTTTTTATCCAACAAAGAATTTAGGAGCTTTAGGAGAAGCTGGTGCAATTACAACCGATGATGAAGATTTATTTGATATGGCAAAGCATTTAAGAAATTATGGAAGTAAAGTTAGATATTACAATGAATATAAAGGCTATAATTGCAGAATTGACGAGTTGCAAGCAGCTTTATTGATTGAAAAATTAAAGTTTCTTGATTTAGATAATGCCAAAAGAATAGAAAATGCAAAATATCTTTCTTTAGGTATAAAAAATGATAAATTAATTTTACCAGATACAAATTTCGATAAATCGCATGTAAGCCATTTATATACTGTAAGGATAAGTACAAGAGATGACTTTCAAAGATATTTAGAAAATAATGGTATACAGACAATAATTCATTATCCAATACCGCCTCATATGCAAAAAGCATATCATGAAATTTCAGATCAAAAATATCCAATTAGCGAGAAAATCCATAACACAATAATTAGTCTACCATCAAATATACATCTGGAAAAGACAGAATTAGATTACGTTATTAAAGTCTGTAATGACTACTAAAAAATCAATAATATTCTTCTTTCCGTATTATGATGTTAGCGGTGTTCCGGTTTTATTTATTAGATTTGCAAAAGCACTATCAAAATTAAATTATGAAGTCTCTGTTGTTGATTTTGAAGGAGGCTATATGCATGGTAAAATTAAAAATGATGCTTCAATAAATTTTATTCAGTTTAAAAAGCAAGAATTATTAAAGTTTGAAAAAAATAGTACTATAATCATGCAATCAATTTTACCGAATACAATGCCAAAAAATTTAATTTTTGATGATAGTAATAAAATAATTTTCTGGTCACTTTATCAGGCAAATTTTATTCCTACCATTATACCAATTGATAGAATAAGAAATTTTCAGTACGCTAACCCAAAATTTTTTAACTTTTTTAAAAAATATATATTAAAAAAATACATAAAAGATTTATCTAAACTTGTAAATACATTGCATGCTAAAAATGGCTTAATTTTTATGAGTTTTGATGTTTACGATTTCACTAAAAAATTCCTTGACTTAAATTTTCAAAATCCTCAATTGATGCCTGTTTGCATAGATGGATCTGAAAAAATACAATTATCAAAGGTTAACAAAGATTCAAAGAAAATTAAAATATTATGGATAGGAAGATTGGGTGATTTTAAAATTCATATATTAAATTATTTAATTAAATGTTTAAATAATTCATTCCATTTAAATCAATATAAAATAATATTAGATATTGTAGGTTCAGGTGATTATAAATTTGAAATTCCAAAAAAACAGCATCCAAATTTTTCGATATTTCACCACGAAAATATTAATCATATACAAGTAAAGGATTATTTGCTTAATACTGATATTTGTGCATCGATGGGAACTTCAGCTATTGAATCTGCAAGATATGGCATACCAACCATAAGCCTTGATTTTTATTACTCTAAAATTAGCTTTAATTATAAATTCAAATGGATTTATCAAAATAATCAGTATGATTTAGGAGCTTTGATTGATTCTTCTAAGCATGCTGGTGATGATTCTGAGCTTGACTTAAGATTAAATGAATTAATTATTAATCATGAAAAAATATCTGATAAAACATTTAATTATTTTAATATAAACCATGATATTAAAAATCATATTTCATCCTTTGAAAAGTATATTAATAATTCTAATTTTTACTTTACAGATTTTAATCCAAATAGTTTAAAAAAATCTGTATTTAGAAAATTATATGAGTCTTTTAGAAGGCTGTTTATTGAGGAATTATGGTAAGATTATCAAAATGTTCTGTTGATAAAAATGAATTAAATGCTATTAGTGGTGTACTTAAAAATGAATTTTTTGGTACTGGTCCATTAACTAAACAATTTGAAGACGATTTGTCTAAATATTTTAATAATGATAATTATTCACTTGTTTGTACTAATACTGGTACATCTGCAATTCAGCTCGCTATTCAAGCTTGTCATTTCCCTCCTAAATCAGAAATATTAGTTCCATCCTTAACGTATGTTGCAAGTTTTCAGGCAATTACTGCGGCAGGTCATAAACCGATTGCGTGCGATATAAATGAAAATGATGGACTGCTTTCAATTAGTGATGCAAAAAATAGAATTACTAGTAAAACCAAAGCTGTTATGTTAGTTCACTACAATGGTCATGTAGGTAATCTTGATGAATATTATACTTTTGCAAAAGAAAATAATTTAAAAGTAGTAGAGGATGCAGCTCACGCATTTGGATCTCGATATAAAAAAAAATTAATTGGTTCAATAGGAGAAATTGCTTGTTTTAGTTTTGATGGAATTAAAAATATAACATGTGGTGAAGGTGGGATGGTTATTTCAAGTGATAGAAAACTAATTGAATCAATTAGTGATTATAGACTATTAGGGGTCCAAGGCGATTCAAAAAAAAGAGCTCAAAAGAAGCGAAGTTGGGATTTTGATGTTCAAGAGCAAGGTTGGAGGTATCATATGAGTGATATTATGGCAGCTATTGGAATTGAACAATTGAAAAAGTTTGAAGTGAGCTTTAAAAAAAGAAGAAAAGAATTAAATAAATATTATAGACATAAATTAGAAAAAAATAAAAATATAATGCTTTTTGATACAGATTTAGATAATGTTGTACCTCATATCTTTCCAATAAGATTAGAAAGCGATAGAAAAATAATTCTGATGAAAAAACTAAAAGAAAACGGAATTCAATCAGGCCTTCATTACAAGCCAAATCACTTACTATCTTTTTTTAAAACAAAATATAATCTTCCAGTTTCTGAGACTGTTTATCCGCAATTGATTACTTTACCGTTTCATGTTGACTTAAAAAGAAAGGAAATAGATTTAATATGCAAAATCATATCCCACATAACCTAGAAAATATTCCTTGTGTAATTCTTTGTGGAGGCAAAGGTACGAGACTTTATCCTGATACTAAAACTTTACCTAAACCTTTAATAACTATTGGTGATATCCCAATAATTGTTCACTTAATTAAATATTATGAATCATTTGGAGTAAAGGACTTTTATTTAGCGTTAGGATATAAAGCAGAAGATTTTTTAACATATTTTAATGATCATTCGAATTTATTTTCAAATGAAACTAGTATCAATTTAATAGATACCGGTCTTGAAACACTTACTGGCGGTAGATTATTGAGATTAAAAAACGAGATATCAAAATTTGAAAGATTTTTCTTTACATATGGAGATGGACTATCAGATGTTGATTTAAATAGCTTAAATGCATTTCATGAAAAAAATAATGTTATTGGCACTGTTACAGCAGTACACCCACCTGCACGGTTTGGATTATTAAATATTCGAAATGATCTTGTATTGAAATTTAAAGAAAAACCTCAAACTGATGATGGTTGGATTAATGGTGGATTCTTTATTTTCTCAAAAGAAATATTTAATTACATATCAGATGATTCAACAATTTTAGAGCAAGAACCACTAGAGAATTTAGCTAAAGACAAACAATTAACAGCTTTTAAGCACTATAATTTTTGGCAGTGTATGGATACACCTAGAGACAGAGAGATATTAGAAAATCTGAATTTAAGCGATTGTCCATGGAGGAGGAAATAATGTTTTTACAAAATTTTAAAGGTAAAAAAGTTTTAATTACAGGACATACTGGATTTAAAGGTTCTTGGCTTTCAGCTTGGCTAATAAAGCTTGGCGCTGATATTTGTGGATACTCAAAAGATATACCATCTGATCCTGCAATGTTTGATTGTTTAAATATACAAGATGATATAAATCACAATATTGCTGACATTTTAGATAAAGAAGCTTTGAATAAGATATTTTCATCATTTAAACCAGAGATTGTATTTCATCTTGCAGCACAACCTATTGTAAGTGAATCCGTATCTAATCCTTTATTAACATATGAAACAAATATAATCGGAACAGCCAATGTGCTTGAATGTATACGAAAAAACAATTCAGTCAAATCTGCAATCATGATTACTAGTGACAAATGCTATGAGAATGTTGAATGGGAATATGGGTATAGAGAAAATGATGCTCTTGGAGGTAAAGATCCCTATAGTGCTTCAAAAGCTGGTGCCGAAATAGTTTTTTCTTCTTTTTATAGGACTTTTTTAACAAATGAGAGAAAAGATTTAGGAATATGTACTGTAAGAGCAGGTAATGTTATTGGTGGAGGAGACTGGGCACAAGATCGAATTGTGCCAGATACGGTTAAAAGTTGGTCAAAGAATGAAAGTGTTTTTTTAAGAAATCCTATAGCAACAAGGCCATGGCAACATGTTTTAGAGCCACTGAGTGGATATTTATTATTAGCACAGAAATTGTACGGAAAATCAACCTCATTTAATGGTACTTCGTTTAATTTTGGTCCATCATCTGATGTAATAAAATCAGTAGAAGAATTAATTGATGAAATGAGTAATCATTGGGATGGATCAAAGAAAGATATTTCTAGCGTTAACACAGATTTTAATGAATCTTCTCTTCTAAAACTGAGCTGTGACAAAGCACTAAAGGATTTAAGTTGGAGCCCCACTTTATCTTTTGAAGAAACTGCTCAATTTACAATTGATTGGTATTTAAAATTTTATTTAGATAATAAAAAAAATATTCGAGAATATACAATGAACCAAATAGATCATTATGAATCATTATTCCTTAAAAGAAATAAGGAAATAGTTTAGACTAACTTTTTCTCTCTGTTATTATAGTAGAGAATAGAAAAAATTGTACTTAATAAGAAAGTATAAATTAGGTTAGATGAAGTTGATGGAGAATGTTTTTTGTGAGGTATATTTGGTTTATCAATAATAATTAATGGCTCTGCATTTTCAACCTCCTCAATCTTTGTTGTTTCTAATTGTTCTTTAAGCAAGATATACATTTGCTCTATAACTCTATTGTTTCTGCTCAATGTATTTAATTCTAATGTTAACTCAGGAGAAGTGTTATAGAATCTATTTAATTCTTTGAAATTTTTAATTTCTTCTTCTGATTCCTTCAATTGTGATTCAAAAGATATTAATCTTTCAGATATGAATTCTCTTTTAGAGGTTGTTTGTGCTTTTTTTATATCAATATATCTTTGATTTACTATTTCGATTAATTTGCTATTAATATCGTATGATAATTGTGGGTCATTAGATATAATTGAATATGATATAATTCCACTTCTCTTATCTATGCTTATTCCAATATTCCTTTTTAATTTTTTGTATGAAACAGCAATGTGTTTTTCGTCACCTTGTTCTAGATGGTCTTTAAGAGTTTTAATTTCATTTTTTATTAAAAACTCTGAATTTATTAAAGGATAAAGAGCATCTCTGCTGGTTGTAATTTTAGCAATTAAATCGGGTGAATCAAAAAACATCTTTCCAATCCCACCAACAGGAGAACTTACCCCAAATTGCATAGCAAGTGACTTCAATTCACTCACAGATGATGATTGCTCACCAAAAACAAATACGTTTGAAGTAGAAATATATTTTTTTTCAGCTACAAAATAGGTATATATAAAAATGACAAAACAAGATGTAAAAACAATTTTAGTAATTGATTTAATATTTTTGAATACTACAGCTTTTAATTGCTTAATTTCATCCATATAATGTAAATGTCCTATTTGATAATGAAAGTGAAGTATTAATATAATGGAAAAAATTGTTACTGAGAAACTAAATATAATTAGCAAAAAGAATGGTTCAATTTTCCCAATAATCAAATCTGATTCTGAGCATTTTTCTAAATTTGGTGAGGTTTATATTTCTTCAATTGGGAAAAATGTAGTAAGAGCATGGAAAAAACATAAATCTTTAAAACAATATTTTGTTGTACCTATCGGAAAAGTAAAATTTGTTTTCATAATCGATAATAAATTTAAAGAAATAATTATCGGCTCTGATAACTACTCATTCATTAAAGTTCCTAAAAATATTTGGTATGGTTTCAAAAATCTTGCAAGTAAGGATTCTTATATAATTAATTTTATAGATCTCCCACACTCTAAAGGAAACTCAGAATTTTCTGATTATAATGAAAATAAAATTAAAGGATATAATTGGTCAAAGTAATGAAAGATAATCCTACTGTATCAGTTATTATTAATTGTTTCAACGGAGAAAAATATTTAAATGAAGCCATAAATTCTATTTATAATCAAACTTATAATGATTGGGAAATTATTTTCTGGGACAACCAATCAACAGATGATAGCGCAAGAATAGCAAAATCTTTTGATAAAAGAGTAAGATATTTTTTAGCTGATGAACATACTCCGTTAGGATCAGCTAGAAAAAATGCAGTAGAGAAAACTAAAGGTAAATTCATAACATTTCTTGATTGCGATGATATTTGGTTGAATAATAAGCTCAAACTTCAAGTAGAAAAAATTGAATCAGGTAATTATAGTCTATGTTATAGTGGATGTATTGACATTACAGAAAAAGGACACGAAATAAGAACAATTTTTCCAAATTATACAGACGGTAATATGTTTGAAAATTTATTATTCCAATGGGATATAAACATGGCATCAATAATGATTCGAAAGCAAGATTTATTAGATTTAAACCTAAATTTCGATGAAAATATTTATGCTTCTGAAGAATACTGTTTATGTATGCAGCTTGCAGTTACAACTGAGTTTTGTGTTATAAATCAGCCGATTGTTAAGTGGAGAACAAATAAAATATCTTTGACATCAAAGCAAATCTCTAAGCATGCATTCGAAAGAAGATATACATTAGATAAAATAAAAAATAATCATCCTGGGATTGAATTAAAATATAAAGAAGGTTTTCAAGAGGCTTTTGCAAGAGCAGACTATTATGATGCTACTTATTATATGTCATTAAATGATAAAAAAAATGCTAGAAGAAGCTTAAAAAAAATTAAAAATGTTAATATTAAGTATTATGTACTTTATTTAATGCTGTTTTTACCATCCTTTATTTGGAATTCTATATCAGTTGATGGCTGGAGACAAATTAAAAGAAAATATATGACTCCTTTTTTTGGTATATCTAAAAAGTATAATGCTTAGATTTTTAATTATAATATAATATCTTTCTAAAGACCGATTCATTTTTTTTGGTCAATTGTATTACAAATTAATTCTTCAAAATTATTAAGAACCACTTTTCTTCTAAAATGTTTATTGTAATATTCTTTACCATTATTACCCATTGATTTTAATTGCAACTTAGATATGGTACTTAATTTAATTATATTTTTTGATAATGTTTTATAGTCACCTGAGTTAGCAGTTAGCCCGCATTGAGCTTCATTAATAATTTTTGATATTTCTCCATCTGCATTAGTTAGTATTGGTTTCCCTGATGGCATATATGCTTGGGTTTTACCAGGAATAGTTCTAGAAAATATATCACTTTTTTTGAGACTTATTAATAATGCATCAGCTTGGTTAAAAAAGTAAGGCATAGTATCTAATGGAAATGAACCAAATAAAGAAACTTTTGATTCTAAATTCATTGCTTTTATTTTTTTTAAAATATCTTTTTTTGCTCTTCCATCTCCTAATATAACTAAGTGAACTTTTTGCGTTTTAATTTCATTCATTGCATTAATTACAGAATCGATATCTTGTGCAACACCAATATTTCCAGCAAATAAAATCTTAAAATCTTTAATTTTTTCCATTGGTTCATAAATGAAGTCATTGTTATTTTTTTTTGTAAAAATTTCCTCACCCCATTGTGGCATATACATTATTTCTTTGTTTTTTGTTTTTTTATTTATCGACTCAGTAAAACCCTTAGATGTAACTAATATTTTATCGCAATTTTTATAAATATATCTCACTATAGGAAGTATTAAGTTTGGAATAAAGTCAGATTTAAGATTCCCTGAATCTTTAACACTTTCTGGCCATAAATCTGTCACCCACATTATCATTGGAATTTTTTTAATTTTTTTTACAATAATACCAGGGATTGCTACGGTAATAGGAGATAATTGATTTACTAAAACTAAATCAAATTTTTTAAGTGATAAGATTGTTGCAGGTATTATGCTGAATATTATAAATGTAAAATAATTCATAAATAAATTGATTTTTGATCCATTCTTTCGCGGGTAAACTAAAACTCTCACAATTGTTAGGTTATCATTTTTTTCATATCTTTTTTTAAAAATACCATAATTCTTATAATATTTTCCTTGAGGATAGTTAGGTATTGGACAAAGGACTGTAACTTTATTATTTTTTTTGACTAAATAATCTACTAAATCATTTATTCTAATCATCTCTGGATTATACAAAGGGGATACCAGAAGAATATTTTTTTGTTTTTTATTATTTTGTTTTTTCAATTTTAATGTACTGAAAGTTTTAACTATTTAACTTTAAACCATACATTTCTATTAATATAATCTGTATACGATAAAATTATTCTTATTACTTTTTCAGAAACATTGGGCATGCTGTAATCATTGACCATTCTCAAATCATCTTCTTTTTGGTTTGATAAAATATCAAGCCCTTGAAAAATTCTATTTTTTTCAAGACCAACCATCATAACCGATCCTTCTTCCATTGCCTCAGGTCTTTCATGAGCTTCTCTTATATTTAGAGCTGGAAATTTTAAGATTGAAGATTCCTCGCTTATTGTTCCACTATCACTAAGAACTGCTTTTGACTCTTTTTGAAGTTTAACATAATCTATAAAGCCAAGAGGTTTGATAAATTTAATCAAGGAATGATATTTAAGTTTTTTTTCATCCAACTTATTTTTTGTTCTTGGATGAGTTGATACTATAATTGGTAGTTTATATTTTTCTGCGACTGAGTTAAGAGACTCCAGAAGATTTGTGAAGTTTTTTTCAGAGTCAATATTCTCTTCTCTGTGCGAAGAAACTACAAAGTACTTCTTTTTTTGTACTTTAAGTTTTTTAAGAATATTAGATGAATTTATTTTTTTAATTTTACTATTAATTACTTCAAACATTGGAGAACCTGTTTTAATAATCCTATCTGCTTGTAAACCTTCTCTTAATAAATATTCCCTAGCAATACTGCTGTATGTAAGGTTTATATCAGATATATGATCAACTACAACCCTATTTGTTTCCTCCGGAACTCTTTTGTCAAAACATCTATTGCCAGCCTCCATATGAAATATTGGAATTTTCCTTTTCTTGGCTGGTATAGCACAAAGTGCACTATTCGTATCACCAAGAATTAAAATAGCATCTGGATCTTCTTTAGCAAGAATAGGTTCGATGGAAATAAATATTTTTCCAATTGTCTCTGAAGGATTTTTTCCTGCAGCATTTAAATAGTAGTTCGGTTTTTTGAGGTTTAAATCTTCAAAAAAAACTTCATTAAGTTCATAATCAAAATTTTGACCAGTATGAACTAGAATATGATTTATTGCATTCGATTCTTCCAGTTTTTTTATTACACAGGAAAGTCTGATAATCTCAGGCCTTGTACCAACTATAGTCATTATTTTTAATTGTTGTTCCATAATTTATACCTCCAATTGAAACGTATCTGGGTTATTTTCATCATAACACTCATTAGCCCACAAAAATAAGATCATTTCCTCATTACCGATATTAGTTATCTTATGAGTGTATCCAGGAATCATTTCAACTATTTTCATATTTTTACTATTTACATTATAAGAAATTTTTTCATTAGTTATAATATTTCGATATTCAATTAATGCTTCACCTTTTACTACCAAAAATTTTTCATTTTTTGTATGATGATAATGATCTCCTCTTGATATTCCTGGGGCAGTAGTAGATACAGAAAATTGACCACTATTTAAAGTCTTGATAATTTCATAAAAGCTTCCTCTATGATCATTGTGACCTTTTAAATCGTATGAAAAATCATCAATTGGCAAGTAGCTCAAATAAGTAGCGTATAAGGCTCTTTCAAAACCTGAACCAACATCAGGGATTTCTAATGAAATCCTATTTTTTTTAAAAGAATAAAGTAAATCTTTTATTTCTTTTAGAGTTTTAAGATGAATATTTTTTAAATCGTAAAATTTACCTTCTTCATTATTGAAACTATTCTTTAGGAACATTTTTTTAATAAATGATTTAACTACATCATCTATATAGACTAAACTTAACTTACTATTTTCGTCATCTACTTCAATTGATTTATTGTTAGCAATATTAGAGCACCAAGTTGCAATAACTGAATTGTAGTTTGGCTTTGCCCATTTACCAAAAATATTAGGTAATCTATAGATAAAAATATTAGCTCCTGTATGATTTGAATAATCTTGAATTATTTTTTCTGCCTTTTTTTTACTTTCTCCATACTCATTACCTAATTCTGATTGAATAGATGATGAAAATAGTAATGGTGTTTTTTTATGATACTTTATGAGAATATCTAAAATGTATTTAGTAAGATTTATATTTCCTGAAGTAAATTCTTCTTTATTTTTTGGCCTATTAACTCCGGCGAGGTGAAAAATAAAATTTACTTCTTTTAAATGAGTTTCAAGTGTGTCAAGTGAGTTGTCTTTAGAAAATAGGTATAACTTAATTTCATCAATTGTTTTTAAGTGAGATATTAGATTTTTTGCTAAGAATCCGTTACTACCAGTTATTAGTACCTTCACAGTTTACAAACCAAAATTTTTAAGTTGAGGCTGTATTTCACTTAGTTTCAAAAGAATATCTTTCAACTCCTTTTCATTTAATTGATATGTATTGTGAGAGTGATATTCATCTGAGCGTGTAATAACTTCTTCACCTTCCTCAAAAAACTTATTATAGTTTAAATCTCTAGAATCAGCAGGTATTCGGTAATAATTTTTTAAGTCAACTGCATTTACCATTTCTTCTCTAGTTAATAATGTTTCATAAAGTTTTTCACCATGCCTTGTTCCAATTATTTTAACTTCGTGATTTGGTTTTCCTAACATATTTTTTAAGGTTGAAGTCAAGAGTTTAATTGTGGCAGCTGGTGATTTTTGAACAAATATGTCACCACTTTTAGCATTATTAAATGCAAAGAGTACTAGCTCTACTGCTTCTTCAAGGCTCATCATAAATCGAGTCATTTTAGGGTCAGTAATAGTTATTGGTATATTATTTATAATTTGATCAATAAATAATGGTATAACCGATCCTCTGCTTGCCATCACATTTCCATATCTTGTACATGCAATTATTATTTTATCACTTGGTAAATTTCTAGATTTTGCTACTGCAATTTTTTCCATCATCGCTTTACTGACTCCCATAGAATTAATTGGATATACAGCTTTATCTGTACTAAGCAAAATCACTTTTTTTACTTTAGAATTAATGGCTGCATTAATGACATTTTCTGGTCCCAAAATATTAGTTTCAACAGCCTGCATTGGATAAAATTCACAAGATGGTACTTGCTTTAATGCTGCAGCGTGAAAAACAAAGTCAACGTCTCTCATGGCATCAGTAATTGAAGAAACACTTCTAACATCACCGATATAGAACTTTAATTTTGGATTTTCTTTATATTTCTTTCTCATGTCGTCTTGTTTTTTTTCGTCACGAGAAAATATCCTGATTTGCTTGATATCGGTGGATAAAAACTTTTTTACTACAGCATTACCAAAAGATCCTGTTCCTCCAGTAATTAAAAGTGTTTTATTTTCAAAATTGTTTTTCATTGACCTATTATAATAAATATATCTACTATTTGTTACTTTTAATCCATTGTTCTACATCCATGAAAGGAAACCAACCTAAAATCTTATTGGCCTTATTAATATCAGCTAAAGATGCTTTAGGTTCCTTTAAAGCAGGTATGTATGTTTTTGATACGTTAAAAAAATTAGCTATTTGATTTATAGAAAAATTTTTCCCAGAACCAATATTAAAAATTTCTCCAGTAAATTTTTCCTCACAAAACATAGAAAGATAATTAGCATTTGCTAAATCTTTCACATAAATAAAATCTCTTCTTTGCTCACCATCTCCAGTAATTGTTACCGGAAGACTATTTTTAATCTGAAATTTAAAAATTCCTATTACAGTCGCATATGCCCCTGAAATCTTTTGTCTTTCACCGAATGCATTGAAATACCTAAGGGAGCATGTTTCTATTCCATGTAATTGACTAAAAACCTTACACATAACTTCTCCATAATATTTTTGAGATCCATACGGAGATAGAGGATTAATTGGAATAAGTTCAGATATTGGCATATCATCAGTATTACCATAAACTGCAGCAGAGGAGGAGTAGACAAATCTTTTTACATCAGCTTTGACAGCTGCTTGAAGAAGATTTAGGGTGCCCATCGTATTGTTAACCTCATAAATGCTTGGTTTTATAATAGACTCTTGGACATCAATTAAAGCAGCGCAATGAAAAATACCTATGCAATTTTTTAAAATATTTGATAGTTCATCTATATTGTTAGAATTAGAAATATCAATATTATAATATTTTGCTTTAGCATTGATAAATGGCTTTCGATTATTAGAATTATTATCAATTACTATAACACTTTTATCTTCATCAATAAGCTTATCAACTATATGACTTCCTATAAAACCGCAACCACCAGAAACAACATATTTTTCATTCATATCTATTAATATTAACAATTTTATTTATTTATAAATAACTATATATTTACATTCATGAAATACAAACTGACTAAAAGAATATTGGATTATTTATTTTTAATCTTAATGTCACCACTCATACTATGCATAGTCGTATTCTTTTCTTTTTTAATTAAGATATATTCTCCAAAAGATAAAATTTTTTTCATTCAAAAAAGAGTAGGATATAAAGGAAAAATTTTCAAAATATTTAAGTTTAGAACGATGCATTCTTCAACTGAAAACAATCTTTTTACATCTGAGAAAGATCCAAGGATTGATCGTCTTGGAGTTATTTTAAGAAGATTCAGAATTGATGAAGTACCTCAATTTTTTAATATATTTTTTGGTGATATGTCATTAATTGGCCCAAGACCTGAGCAGGTTCATTTTTGTAAGGAGCTTTCAGAAAGATATGGTGAAAGATTTAATAAGAGACATGATATTTTACCCGGAATTACTGGATTAGCTCAGGTAGAACATGGTTATGTTGCTGATTTTGATGATTATTCAAGTAAAATTGATTTTGATCTTTTTTATCTAAAAAACCTATCATTAAAGCAAGATATCAAAATATTTTTAAAAACATTTCAAATAATTTTCTTAAAAATTGGGTCAAGATAAGTTAGTATCTATATTCATCTTTCTTAAATGGACCTTCAACCTTAACACCAATATAATCCGCTTGATCTTTTGTTAGAACTGTCAGATCAGCATCAAGATGTTTTAAGTGCAATCTAGCAACTTCTTCATCCAGCTCTTTCGGTAAGTTGTATAACTTAACCTCGGGTTTTTCTTTAGCCAAAAATAGCTGCGCTAATACTTGATTTGCAAACGATGTTGACATAACAAAACTTGCATGCCCTGTAGCACATCCTAAATTCACTAATCTACCCTCTGCTAGAAGAAATATTTGTTTTCCGTCTGGAAAAGTATATCTGTCATATTGAGGTTTAATTTGTTCTCTTTTGGCATCTGAATCATTTAGAGCATCTACTTGAATTTCATTATCAAAGTGACCAATATTGCAAACAATAGCTTGATCTCTCATTTTTCTGATATCTTCAAGAGTAATGATATCTTTGTTTCCTGTAGTTGTCACAAATAGATGTCCTTTACCTAAAACATCTTCAAGGGTTCTGACTTCGTATCCCTCCATCGCTGCCTGTAAGGCGCATATAGGGTCTATTTCAGTAACAATGACCTTACAGCCATAAGATTTCATAGATTGGGCACATCCTTTACCAACATCTCCATAACCACAGACTACAACAGTTTTACCTGACATCATTACCTCTGTAGCGCGCTTGATACCATCTACTAATGATTCACGACACCCGTAAAGATTATCAAATTTTGATTTCGTTGCAGAGTCATTAACATTGAAAGCAGCAAATAAGAGTTCATTATCTTGTTCCATTTGCACTAAGCGAGCTACACCTGTAGTAGTTTCTTCTGAAACACCAATAATGTCAGGAACAATATTATGCCAATGATTTCCATTTAGCTTATGTACCTTTCTAATCAATTTTTCAATAACTAATTCTTCTGGATTGGTTGTTGTTATTTCAGGATAATTTCCATGCTCATTAAAATGATTTTCTAGTTGATATCCTTTGTGGATAAGAAGTGTAGCATCGCCACCATCATCAACAAGTAAGTTTGGACCTAAATTTCCATCGAAGGTTAATGCTTGTAGAGTACAGTCCCAATATTCTTCTAATGTTTCGCCTTTCCATGCGAAAACAGGAGTACCGGTTTCTGCAATTGCTGCTGCTGCTTCGTCTTGGGTTGAGAATATGTTACAACTAGCCCATCTAACATCAGCACCTAAGTCTTGTAATGTTTCAATAAGAATCGCAGTTTCTTTAGTCATATGTAAAGATCCAGTTAATCTGAAACCTTTTAAAGGTTTTGTTCTAGTATGCTGTTCTCTTAAAGACATTAGCCCTGGCATTTCTTTTTCAGCAATATCAATTTTATGTCTACCAAGAGATGCAAGACTCATATCTTTCACTTTATTTGGTAAAATTTCTACAACATTTTCCATTTTTTTACTTCCATTTTCTTTTCTATTAAACGATTTTGTATTAACACTATTTAAACTTACAGTTCTCATATTAAATATCCCTTAGTTGATCTAATTTAATTTGAGCACAATATATTAGATAAAACCGTTTTTCCCAAATGAAATCATCTCCATTTCTTATAAAAATGTCCATACGCTTCTGAATGTAATAAATAGATTTATTTTAATCTTAATTTAAAATGATTTCTTAATGATGAACTAGGTTCTTTTTCTTGCATTTCCACCTTTCCAAAAGTATTTATGATTATAAAGGTTGGTTCAGCTAAGCCAAAAAAATTGTATTTTGCTTTATAATAAGATTAAAACAGCTCAAGACTTACATCATCATTCGAATTCTAGCACGTCAGTTGTTGCGAGCCTTGTTGCTAAAACAGCATAAGACAACCGTAGAGTTAAGCCATATATCTGGCGATAATTTAGAGCTAAGTTCTCTTTTAAGTAACCGCTTGTACAGAGGACTCATAATTGAGCCAATTCCTGGAACCGAGTGTATCAAACTGAGAGGCATAGAGAATCGACCCCAACCAAACCCACTTTCAATGGTGAAATACTTTTCAAGATCGCGAACGGATTTTCTATTGAACGGCCATTCCCAGTCTTTATCACTTTGAAATGGCCTATAAAGCATTCTTACAAATTTAAACAATCTATTGACTTGCGATGGTTCTGCGCAGAGCATTATGCCACCGGGCTTTACCAATGAATTTAACTTATCAAATAGAAGTTCCGTCGATTCAAAATGATGTAATACACCATGAGCAAATAATACATCGTACTGCTCATCAGGTACATGCTCCAAGAGATCTCCTGCGATTAGAGTTACTTTTTTAGCGCGTCCATCTTTATCCACTTTTTTTTGAAAAGCATCAATAGCACTTTTACTTAAATCAATCCCCGTATAGCTACCAGCACATTCTATGATTGGATCCGAAAATCTAGTTCCTCTAAAACAACCAATTTCCAAAAACCTCGCACCATTTTTTTTCTTACAATGGTCAATAAGAAAATTCAACTTAGCTAAATCAACCCCTATATCTTCGAATGCATCCTGATGAGCATAACGAAGCCTGGCCCAAATTTTGGTCATGAAATTTGCATTTTTATTTCGCGCATACCCAGTAAATTCCTCATTATCATCCTTAAGGCTAATATTATTATAAAATTCGGCTTGTTTTTTATTCAATTCTATTGCCTTATCTAACTCGTTTTTCTGGTGCCTACTCATTTTAAATTTTCCTGTTTACTGTTTTTAATTATTTCTTAATTTAGAAGCTAGATCTATTTTTTCCCAACTAAAATTAGCACCACTTCGTCCAAAGTGTCCGTATGCTGCTGTATCTTGATAAATAGGTCTTTTAAGATTTAGTGCATTGATGAGGCTTTTTGGTCTTAAGTCAAAATGATTTTTTATTAACATCTCAATTTCTTTATCTGACATCTTACCGGTTCCAAAAGTATCTACGCTTATTGAGGTTGGTTCTGCGACACCTATGGCATATGAAACTTGAATTTCACAATAATCAGCTAATCCTGCTGCAACAATATTTTTAGCAACATATCGTGAAGCATAAGCAGCAGATCTATCTACTTTAGAAGGATCTTTTCCAGAAAAAGCACCACCACCGTGCTTTGCCATCCCCCCATATGTATCAACGATAATTTTTCTTCCGGTTAATCCACAATCACCTACAGGTCCTCCAATAACAAATTTTCCAGTTGGATTAATAAAGATTTTTGTTTCAGATGTAATCCAATCATTAGGAACTATAGGGGTAATGATATGTTTAAGCACCTCATCATAAATTTCTTTATGAGAAATACCTTCATCATGTTGAGTAGAGAGAACAATAGCAGAAAGTCCTTTAATTGTTTTTCCATTATCACAATAATCAACACTAACTTGACTTTTTGCATCCGGTCTTAGCCATGGAAGTAAACCACTTTTTCTTACTTCGGATTGTTTTTTTACTAGTTTATGAGAAAGATCAATTGGAGCTGGCATTAAAGATTCTGTTTCTTTGCATGCATAACCAAACATTAACCCCTGATCTCCTGCGCCTTGATTTAAATCTTCACCTTCACCTTCATTGACACCTTTAGCAATATCAGGAGATTGTTTTGTAATATAACTTTTAAATTCACAAGTACTTCCATTAAACCCTAGAACATCATCATTATAGCCGATATCATTTATTACTTTTCTTACAACACTCTCCAAGTCAGGATTACCTTTCGATGTAATCTCTCCAGCAATTACAACTAAATTATTTTTTACTAATGTTTCGCAAGCAACACGACTGTCTGGATCTTCTTTTAGGTATGCATCTAATATAGCATCAGATATTTGGTCACATACTTTATCTGGATGTCCTTCTGAAACTGATTCTGATGTAAAGATATAGTCTTTCATTTTATTTCTCCTATT
>CEOP01241088.1_pt1 | contig 30019 bp, 24 predicted proteins | sample 361301 | NCBI WGS metagenome assembly CEOP01 (sample SAMEA2619548, study PRJEB7988) | marine metagenome | biome: marine biome (ENVO:00000447); feature: deep chlorophyll maximum layer (ENVO:xxxxxxxx); material: "saline water (ENVO:00002010), including plankton (ENVO:xxxxxxxx)" | depth 55 m
CATATAAGCCCCTACCTTTTGACTCAACATTATTAATAGAAACGTCATGACCTAATTGTGAAATTTGTAATTTCAACCTTTTAGCATTGGCCTTTGTACTAAACGCGCCAACTTGAATTACATATGGACCTAGTATCGGTATTTTTTTATTAAAACCAAAAACCTGTGTTAATGGCACATTCGCATTATTTGTCAAATCAATATTAGCCTCAACATTTGGAAACATACTATTAATTATGAGCGCATAATGCCTAGCAGAATCCGCTTCTCCAATAGCATTAAAACTATTGATCATCAAATCTGTTAACCGTTGCATATCTTTAAATCTAGGATATCGTATTGGAATATTTTTTAATAAATTAGCTGATTGTGTATATAGTCCTCTAGCATAAAAATATTCACCAATTTTCATAGCAGCTAAAGGAGAAAATTCAGATTCAGGAAATATTTTTAATATATTTTTATATTGTTCTATTGCATTATCACCATTTTGAGTCAACGCTGCTTTCAAATATAGCACACCTGGGTCATTCGGATACTTAGAAATTAGTTCTTTCAAATTCTCTTTAACTCCTTCATGCTTTCCTTCTTCAATAAGTGACAAATACAAATCGATGTTTTGCGTAAAAACAATAGAAGTAAGAATGATTAAATATAATAGCCTATTTATTATCATTGCTTAATAATTCCAAGATAGCATCTATTTGATTTCCTAGCTCTGAAGGCGTTTCTATTGATAATGAAAGTTTAAGTTTCATTAACATAATAGAAATTGTCGAATTACCATCATCTATTAATTGATCAATCAATAAAACCGCAGCTTGACCCTCTCCTTTTTCATTTAATACATTAGCAAGCCTTAAACCAGCATGAAGGTCAACTGAGTTCTTTTCTAAAACCCTTCTATAAAAATTTTCAACCTCACTATATCGCCCAAGATCAAATAAGGCTGATTCCATATCATCAAAAACTAAATTTGATTCTTGTGGAGAAAAATCCATGAATTTTTCCCAATGTTCTATCGCTTTAACCAAATCTCTACTTTTCATCTTTATGTCACCTAAATATTTATAAGGCAAACCATAACCAGGAGCTTGCTCAATTGCTTTTTTTAATAAAGACTCCGCTTCTTCAAAATCATTATTTTTTATTTTATCTATGCTTTTATTTACAATATATTTCGATAAAATACTTAGGTTATAATCACCAGAAATTTTTTGTAATCTTTTAGCTATATCCTCAGCATAATCCCAATCTTCATTTTTCTCTCCGATATTTAATAAAAATAATAATGCCCAGTTATTTTTGTCGTCTATTGATAATATCTGCTCTGCCTCTTTCTTTGCTTTATTAAAACTATTGATTGCTTCATAATCCATAGCTAATGATTTATGGATTTCTATTTTTATAGCCTTATTTAAATTTGGTCTCACTGTTAACATTTGATGAATTTTTATTGAACGTTGTGGAGATTCATTTCTTAGTAAATTACCTAATTGCAAGTAAGCATTAACATGATTAGAATCTTGTTTTACGACATCACTCAATAAAATAATAGCCTTATTCTTATCCGCGAGAAGCATTGCATTGAGTGCTTCTGTATAGATAGAATCAGTTTTTTTTAATTTTTTAGGCTTATAATTTAAAAACAACCAAATAATAACTGAAACTATTGCTAGAATAACAACTGCAATATAAAAAAATTGCAATCTTAATATTCTCCGTCTTCAGAATCATATATTCCTTCATCAATAGCGACATTTCGAAGATCATTAAGCTCATCTGTTAAAATTCTATTTTTATTTTGAAGACTTTTTATTTTTGATTTATATGTAAAAATAACAAAGACTGCAGACAGAAATCCCGCAGCAATTCCAAATAAAAGATTAAAAAGAAGAACTACATTTAATGATGCTTTTGTAATCGTATAATTAAAAAAATAAATATCTACTTTTTCTCCAGCGTTTTGAGTCATAAAAACGATAACAATTAAATTGAAAATAATTAGTAAAAATATTTTAATTATATGCATATCATGCCGCCTTTGCTTTATTAATTATCTTACCATGCAGTGTAATATCTTTTGAACTAGTAATTAATACTGGAACGATATCTTTTATGCTCGCTTGATCTTTATCAAAAATTACCCATTTATTTGATTCTGTTCTACCAGCCCATTTGGTATCCTTCCTTTTACTTACTTTCTCAATAAGCACATTTTCAATTGTCCCTATATATGTTTGATTCCTATGAATAGTATGAGATTTCTGCAATGAGATTACTTCTTCTAATCTTTTTTGTTTAATTTTTTCGTCAATATGGTCATCATATTCAGACGCCTTTGTACCTTTTCTTGGAGAGTATTTAAATGTAAAAGCAGAATCGAACTTCACTTCTTCCATTACCTTAATAGTATCTTTAAAATCATTATCAGATTCTCCAGGAAAACCAACGATTATATCAGTACTGATACCAGCATTTGGTAAAATATCACGAATTTTTCTAGAAAGGTCAATGAAGTGCTCCATTGTATATGTTCTATTCATTCTTTTTAAAATTTTATTTGAACCGGATTGCAATGGAAGATGTATATAATTGCAAATATTCTCATAATCAGCCATTACTTTTAATAATTCAATATTAATATCTTGAGGATGAGGTGAAGTATATCTGATCCTCTTTAAACCTTTAACTTTTGCAACACTTTTTAACAATTTGGTGAAATTAAGACCATTGTAATTATAAGAGTTTACATTTTGACCTAATAAGGTTACTTCGGTGAATCCATCGATGACAACATTTTCAACTTCTCTAACTATGCCATCTATACTCCTACTTCGTTCTCGACCCCTCGTAAAAGGCACAATACAAAATGTGCAAAATTTATCACAACCTCTCATTATGGTCACCCAAGCATTAACTCCTTCTTTGCGACTAGGAAATAGGTCATCATAAACCTCATATCTTGAAAGCTGAGTATCAACCAAACTTTTTTTATTAATTATACTTCGATTTAATAAATCAGGTAATTTACGATAAGAGTCTGGACCTAAGACTATATCTACATAAGGCTTATTTTCTAAAATATCATGCTTCAAACTCTGAGCCATGCACCCCAATACACCAATAATCATCGAAGGGTTCTTTTTTTTTAAAACATTATATCGACCTAAAAGCGAATGAACCTTATCTTCTGCATGCTCTCTTATTGAACATGTATTTACAAAAAGTATATCCGCTTTATCCGGGCTATCTATCGACTTAAAACCTTCTTTAATTAATAACGACTCAACTAGCTCCGAATCAGAAACGTTCATTTGGCAACCGTATGTTTGAATATGATAGGTCTTATTCAAGGAATGAGTCTTATTTGAAATAGGAATTTTAATTACCTGATTGAGAAAAAAAGTAATCAAGCGGGTTTTTAGGGGTTCCACGATAATGAACCTCGTAGTGTAAATGAGGTGCAGTAGACCTTCCCGTATTTCCAGTTTCACCAATCACATCGCCCCTTTTTATTTTCTGTCCATGCCTCACAAAAATCTTGGAAAGATGTGAAAAAGTTGTAGTATATCCTGATGAATGTTCAAGCTTAATATGATTTCCAAAACCGCCAATATAATAGGCTCTTTTCACAAGACCATCAGCTGGAGCAAATATGGGCGTGCCTGTTGGAACTGCAAAATCCTGCCCCTGATGGAAACGCCTCACATTATCGATTGGATCTTGTCTGTATCCAAAATTTGAATTTAAAAAACCTCCGCTAACTGGCCTAATAGAAGGAATATGGCGTATTCTATCTATATCATTTTTAACTCTCTCGTATATTGTCTCATAGCTAGCAAGCTCAAAATTAACCTGCCTAGATAACTTTTCTATATCTAAATGCAAATCTGAAATCTCCTTACTTATAACAGGAGCTAAATTTTCTAGGTTACTAGTACTATGAATAGAGACTCCTCCAATACCTAACTTTCGTATATCTTTATCAATCGTAGGCATACCAGCATAACTGCGGACTGCTTTATCTTTTTCCTCTATATCTATAATTTGCTGATCTAATTCTTTTAATCTAGATTGAATATCATCTATATTAGACACTACTGATGAATAATTACTCTTGAACTCTTTCAATCTTTTATCATATAATACTTGACTAAAATAATCAGCACCCACTAATAAAAAAGAGACCAAGACTACAAGCGCTATAGATAATAATGCTAAAATTTTAGCATTAGAAAAATGCCACTGGCTGATATCATCATTAGACTCAGAGTGAAGTATATATTTACGATTTGAAATCATTAACTTTAGTTTTATTTAATCAAAATTCTCTAATATTACGTTATATAATTATTAGTAAACAACCGGTTTATTTTATTCTTCTTCAAGAGACCCTTCTTGATAGGTCATATTTTTTTCTAAATCACTATCATCAATTCCATATTCATTTTTAATTTTAATTATACTTTTTTCTTTATCAATAATCTCTTGTTCAACTTTATTAATTTTATTAACTAATTTGAAAAAATCTGCATGCCCTGTAAAATTAGCCATATTTTCATCATTAGTATTATGATAAACTAATTTTCCAAGCTTTTCAAATATTTTTGATTTTTCTTTTCTAGACTGAATAATATCAATTTTCAGTTTTGATATCTTAGTGAACTCTTCTCCTTTCGCTACTGCGACCCTACTAATTTCCTCAGCCTTTTCAACGGCAGAAGCACCCCACTCTTTCATATTCCCTTTGAGATCATCCCAGAGTTTATTCATTTAAAATCCTCATTAAATTATTATAATACACTTCAATATAAACTTATTTATTATATTATCTAAATTTATCACAATATTACTAATATTAATTATCTACTTTTATTTGTTGAACATACTTCAATTCTTTAATACTATTTAATTTTTTAATTATTGTAGTATTAACAAATTCATCTAATCTTATAACAGAAAAAGCTAGATTTTTACTCTTTTCTTTGCTCAATAGATATGCTACAATATTAATATTATTTTCACCCAGTAGAGTACCAACCTTTCCAATGACTCCAGGGACATCATCATTCTGAATAAATAACAAAACTCCATTAATATTGACCTCTATCTTATAGCCTAAAATACTAACTAGCCTTGGTAGATTATCATCAAAAACACTCCCTTCTAAGGTTACTTTTTTATCTGCAATAACAGTAGCTGAAATTAAATTTGAATAATTAGAATTAATTGTTGAATAATTTAATGTGACATTGATCCCCAATTCTTTTGCAATAGTACCAGCATTAATATAGTTTACCCTTTCAGGCACTCTAGATTCTAAGAACCTTTTCAAAAATGAAAATCCAATAGGCTTTATTTCTTCTGTTTTACCAAAACAGTTTATTTTCACCTCTTTAACTGGCCCGCTAGAGATCTGACTATGGATAAACCCAAGCACACCAGATAATTTTATAAATGGAGCCATCTCTTTCAACTGTGGAATATTCTTGAATGGGACGTTAATTGCATTTTCAAGATCTTCCTTAATTAAAAAATTTTTAATCTGAGTGCATATTGATATGCTTACACTTTCTTTTGCCTCTTTAGTCGAAGCTCCTAGATGTGGGGTTAATATGATGTTTGGAGCAGATATTAAAGGGCTATCATTAGATAATGGTTCTGTTTCAAACACATCTAAAGCTGCCCCGGATATTATATTTTCTTTTAATATTCTTGCTAAATCAGATTCATTAATTATTCCTCCACGTGCGACATTAATAATTCTAGCTTCTCGTTTCATTTTTTTAAGGGCGCCATAATCAAAAAGATTTTTTGTATCTCTTGTAAGCGGCACATGGAGCGTGATATAATCTGATTTTTTTAATATATAATCAAAATCACATAATTCTATTTCCATTGAATGAAATAAATCTTCTGGCAAAAATGGGTCAAATCCTAAAATCTTCATATTGAAAGCCTGACTCAGTTGTAAAACCTCCCTACCTATCTTACCCAAACCAACTATACCAAGAGTTTTATTTCTTAGTTCTGATCCAATAAATTTATTTCTATCCCATCGTCCCCTTAAAAGACTACGGTGCCCTTGACTAACATTCCTTGATAATGCTAACATTAAAGCCATGGTATGCTCGGCAGCACTTATGGTATTCCCATCGGGTGTATTCATTACAACAATACCTTTTCTAGTAGCAGCAGGAATATCTATATTATCTACACCTACCCCAGCCCTTCCAATTACTGATAGATTATTAGCCTTATTAATTATTTTTGAGTCTAATTTTGTTCCACTCCTGATTATCCACGCATGAGCAGAATCGATATGTTGAAAGTCATCATTAATAGCATCATCTATAGCATCAATTATTTCTATATTATTTTCTTCTAAGATTTTTAATCCATCATTGGATATAGGGTCTGAAATAATTACTTTCATTTAATTGTTTTTTTAAAACTATATTTTTTGTAACCGAATGAGATTTAATGCCGACCCAGCTCGGAACCAATCAATTTGAGTCTTGTTATATGTGTGATTACAACTAATTATTTCATTTGAGTTATCTGAGTGAATAATTTCAATGTTAATAGGTTCCCCGACACTAAACTTATCGAGATTCAAAATATTAAAGGTATCATCTTCCTCAATTTTTTCGTAATCATTCTTATTACTAAAAGTAAGAGCAAGCATACCCTGCTTTTTCAAATTTGTTTCATGAATTCGTGCAAATGATTTGACTAGAATTACCATAACACCAAGATGCCTCGGCTCCATGGCAGCATGCTCTCTTGAAGACCCTTCTCCATAGTTCTCATCACCAACTACGATAGTGGATATATTGTTTTCTTTGTATAATCTCTGCACAGCAGGAACGGCCCCATAAGACTCATCAATTTGGCTCTTCACATGATTAGATTTATCATTAAAAAAATTGATTGCGCCAGTTAATAAATTATCTGAAATATTGTCTAAATGCCCTCTATAAAATAACCAAGGGCCAGCCATAGAAATATGATCCGTTGTACATTTCCCTTTAGCTTTAATTAATAATTTTAAGCCTAATATGTTTTTACCATCCCAGGGATCAAATGGCCTGAGCAGCTGTAGTCTTTTTGATTTAGGATCAACATTTATTTCTATTTCCTGATCCAAAAAGTCATTAGGGTCTACATAACCACTATGTTCAAAATCAAACCCATTTAGAGGCAACTCAATACCCCCCGGCTCATCAAACATAACCTCATCACCATTATCATTAACCAGTTTGTCTTGTAAAGGATTAAAACGTAAATCACCTGCAATAGCCATAGCTGTTACTATTTCGGGCGAAGCAACAAATCCATGAGTATTCGGATTGCCATCTGCTCGTTTCGCAAAATTTCTATTAAATGAAGTTATAATTGAGTTTTTTTCTTGATTTTCAGCACCTTCCCTAGCCCATTGACCTATGCATGGGCCACAAGCATTTGCTAATACTACCCCCCCAATTTCTTTAAAAGTTTCTAAGTAGCCATCTCTGTCAACCGTATAACGAACCTGTTCAGACCCCGGTGTAACTGTAAAATCTGATTTCACTGTTATTTTTTTTTCAAGTGCCTGTTTTGCGATTGAGGCAGCTCTAGTAATATCCTCATAAGAAGAATTAGTACAGGACCCAATCAATCCAACATCTAACTTTAAAGGCCACTCATTTTTTTCAGCTGTTTTTGCAAATTCAGATATTGGTGTTGCCAAATCAGGTGTAAATGGACCATTAATATGAGGTTCTAAGAGACTCAAGTCTATAGTAATTACTTCATCAAAATATTTATCAGGATTATCATACACCTCATTGTCTCCAGTTAAAAATTCGGTATTCTTATCTGCAAGATCAGCAAGTTGGTTTCGATTTGTCGAACGTAGATAATTTGACATATTTTTATCATATGAAAAAATTGATGTTGTTGCACCAATCTCTGCACCCATATTACAAATAGTCCCTTTGCCAGTGCATGATAACTTCTGAGCCCCTGAACCAAAATATTCCACGATTGATCCTGTACCACCTTTAACAGTTAAAATTCCCGCTACCTTTAAAATCACATCTTTTGCAGATGCCCAACCAGTTAGCTCTCCTTTTAGCTCAACGCCAATTAGCTTTGGAAGCTTCAACTCCCAAGGCATCCCTACCATTACATCAACGGCGTCTGCACCACCTACGCCTATAGCAATCATTCCTAAGCCTCCTGCATTTACAGTATGACTATCAGTACCAATCATCATCCCACCCGGGAAGGCATAATTTTCTAGAACAACCTGATGAATAATTCCAGCTCCCGGCTCCCAAAAGCCAATACCAAATTTTTTTGATACAGATTCTAGAAAACTATATACCTCATAGTTGGAGTCTTTAGCAATTTCAAGATCTTTATGTGCACCAACCTTAGCCTGGATAAGGTGATCACAATGGACAGTGGTTGGGACCGCTACTTTTTCTTTCCCTGCCATTATAAATTGCAAAAGAGCCATCTGGGCTGTCGCATCTTGCATTGCAACTCGATCGGGATTAAAATCAACATAGGAGGAGCCTTTCTGCAAAGTATCTAATGAACTGCTATTTGTAATATGAGAAAAAAGTACCTTCTCAGTATATGTGAGCGGTCTTTTCAATAATGCCCTAGTAAAATCTATTTTAGCTCCCATATTGGAATATAAATTTTTTATTATTTCTAAATCAAACATATCCATTATCTTTTAAGGTCGGTTTTGGAACATATAATGATGATAATCATTAAATATCCATAACCTTAAATTAATCTTTTTTTTCTTCGATAATCAAACAAGTTAAATAAACGCTAAATATCACTTTGCAAAACCATTTTAGATATATTATTGCTCTTTTTACTTTTATTAACATTTCATATAGTAAAACAGATATAAAAATAATAAAAAGCACAGAAACAGATTTACATTTTGAAATAGAAATAAATGCGAAAACATCTGCCGATTTATATACAAAAAGTATCATTATAGGCCTCCCTAGTGCGACACTACCAAATACTAACGTAGCCTACACTAAAAACCTACCTATGCCGTTTAAAACAAAAAAATCAAATTCAGACATATATACTTGGTCAAAAATTCAAAAAAACAAAAATTTAAATACTGCTGTATTATTTATTAATCCAAAAAGTGCTGACTCATCATATTTTAGTAAAATAAAATTTGAATTGAACTTTAAAAATATTAGTCAAAATTTTAGGATAGCGAATAAAAACGAAACAAAAATATTATCAAATAAAATAATTAATTGGGATATAGCAAAAAACTGGATTTTAAGTAATAAAACTAAAAAAGCTAAAAATAGGATAACTCAGTCATCCGGACATTGGATTAATTTTAAAATATATGAAGATGGGGTGTACTCAATAAGTTATGACTTATTAAAAAACACTTTTAATGATATTGATAATTTTAATCCTAATTCACTGATGCTTTTCACATCTCCAAATCTAGGAAGAGCAAAAAACCAAGAAACTAATTTGCCAATAATTGAAAATATGATTGAAATACCTATTATTATTGAAAATGATTCAGATGAAGAGTTTGATATGAATAGTAAAATAATTTTTTACGGAAGAGGTCACTCTGGCTTTGATATTAGCGGGGATGCCATAAAATGGAATCAGAATCTCTATTTTAATTCCAATAAATACTGGATATTTATACCTGATAATAATTTAAATATAGGGAAAAGAATTGAAAAATCTATCAAACCCGATGAAATAAGCCTTACCTTAGATTATGGATTATCTTATTATCACTCTGAAATAGATGTTACAAACCCTGATTTATCAGGGCTTAATTGGTATGGCCCATCAATATCATCTGGGAGCACTCAAATAATTTCAACAGAAAGTCCCAATGCAAAGGAAAATGTTGACGCGACAATCGAACTAAAATTAAAAGGGTATTCAACCATTGGCTCACTAAATACGTATCACAGCATTGACTTATATGTAAATGGACCGACTTCAAATAAAATTGGAAATACTATCTATTGGACAGGAAATGGAACTAGAACTATATCAGGATTAATAAGTGGTGAAAACCTTAACCAAAACGGTAATACATTTTTTATTGAAAATACTAGTACAGATAATAACTCTTCTCCTTTTATTGATTACATGACCATGAGATATGGTAAAAAACTTATATTTAACTCTAATGAATTAGAATTTTTTTCACCAATAAATAATTCAAATATTAGATTTAATTTTAATTCAATTTTACCTGAAAATGTATTGGCTTTAGACATTACTTCTCCCCATGAACCAAAAGAAATATTAATAGTAGATAATCAAAAATTAGAAGTAATACTGAATAATAACACTTTAAGCAGATTTATTGTTTCTAATAAAAACACCATACAAGGCATAGATGAATTAACCTATGACCCTGGAATCATTTTTAACAAATTAAGAAATGATTATATTGCTGCAGACTATATAATAATTGGTCCAAAAGATTTTATTAATGCTGCACAACCTATTTTAAATTTACGAAGTCCTTCATTATATGCATCTCTAGATGATATATATAGAGAATTTTCAGCAGGCAATAAAGACCCTATGGCAATAAGAACATTCTTACAATGGACTCAAGAGCATTGGGTAGACCCTAAGCCTATACATGTACTTCTTCTTGGCGATGCCGGTTATGACTATCGTAATATTAGCGGTCAATCCAGTATAATTGTACCTACTGTTCAGGTAGCATCATATATAAGCTACCCATCTGATGATCGATTAGTTACTATCTACGGCAATTTGCCAGAATTGAGCATTGGTCGTTTTCCAGCAAAAAATATCGATGAAGTAGAAAACTTCTCAGATAAACTAATGCTTATTGAAACCAGCCAAAACTACGGACCTTGGAGGCAAAAAATAACTCTGGTAGCAGATGATGCAGCCAGACCAGAGCCAAATCATGGTGGTATTGCTACTGGCAAAAGCCACACTCTTAATTCTGAAACGATTGCAGAAATTATACCCCCTAAAATAGATGTCGAAAAAATTTATATGCTCGAATACCCTGAAGTAAGTGATGCATCAGCATACGGAGTAACAAAACCTGATGCGACTGAAGCAATTCTTAATTCACTAAGCAATGGCACCTCAATAATAAATTACATAGGTCATGGCTCAGCATTTCAATTAGCGCAAGAAAAACTTTTATACTTAAATAGAGGTGACCTTGAAAAAATAAAAACAAATTCGAAATTGCCTATTTGGATTGTCGGTACCTGTTCATTCGGGCATTTTGATAACCCGATATCAGAATCATTCGGTGAAGAGCTAATAAGATATCCTATGGATGCAGCTTCAGCAGTTATATCAACCTGTAGGCCTATAACAGTAAGTGGAAATGAAAGATATACTCAAGATATTTTTGAAAAATTATTTAATAACAATCAAACATCAGAACTAGAAATCGGTTTAGTGTTACAATCAATAAAAAATGGTTCAAGTGAGAGCGAGTATTTTCATTTATTTGGAGATCCAGCAATGAAAATATCTATACCACATAGGTCTTTTAATGCAATCAATATTGACCCCGATACTTTATCTACTCTTAATAGTGGATATGTAAACTTCAATCAAAACTTCATTAATAGTAATGGCTATGGAACGATAAAACTCAAAGACGCTGATAGAGAAGTAACTCGTAACTACAACATTGCTTCAACAGAACAAAGTATAACATATACGCTTCCTGGAGCTACTTTATTCAGAGGAAATTTTAATTTTTCAGGCTCGCAATCTTCTATCCAAATTAGAATACCTCAAGATATTTCTTACTCAGATCAGCCGGCTAAAATATTAATTTATTTACATAATAATGAAATAGATGCCATTAGCGAAAATAGCCAAGTCCATTTAATTGGAGGAAATGCTTCAACAGATAAAAATGGGCCAATAATAGAATTTAAAACAAAAGACGGCCAAATATTACGAAATGGAGACCATAAAGACGAAAACACTGAGCTCATACTAATATTATCTGACCCACTTGGTATTAATTTAACAAAAGAACTTGGCCATTCAATAATGCTTGAAAATCTTTTAACAAATGAGATAATAGATATAACTGACGATTTTTTTTATAATCTGAATAGTATAACAACTGGAGAGATTAACCTTAATAAATTTTTAGATTCAGATATTAATATATTAATAAATGCATGGGACAACGCAAATAATCCGTCTGAAAAAGAATTATATATTTACTCAAATAATAATGAAACACTAAAACTATACAATGTATTTAATTTCCCTAATCCATTTAGTAATAAAACGAAATTTACTTTTGAATTGTCGGCAGCAGCAGAAGTCAACATTTATGTATATACTTTAGGAGGAAAAAAAATTAAACAATTTAAGAATAGGAATCTGTCAAATGGATTTCAATCAATTGAGTGGAATGGGCGAAATGAATTTGGAAAAACACTTGCTAATGGAGTATATATTTACAAAATAATTGCTAAAAACAATGATCATGAAATTTCACATATTGGTAAATGCGCAATATTTAAATAAATCAGACAAAAAATGCACCCCTCAAGTAAAATAATCCTTGCTTCTAAATCACCTCGAAGGAAAAAGATTTTAAACCTCATTGGTTTGGATTTCATTATTAAACCAAGCAATGTTGATGAACATTTAAATCTTGATTTAACACCTGAAGACTTCGTTCAATACTGGAGTAAAAAAAAAGCAGAAAAAATTTCAGTGGTTAATAAAAATAAACTAATAATTGGTGCCGATACTATTGTGAGTTTAGATGGTAAAATATTAGGAAAACCTAAAAATAAAGAACAAAGCTATTTTATGCTAAAAAACCTATCTGGCCAAACTCATAAAGTTATAACAGGAGTTACGATTATAAATAAGCAAAAGAATATTCTCAGAACTTTTAGTGAGACAACAAAAGTATATGTTAAAGATATAACAAATAATGATATTATTTATTACATAAACAATTATTCTACTTTAGATAAGGCTGGCGGTTATGGAATTCAAGACTGGTTTACTATTTGGATTAAAAAAATAGATGGTTGCTTTTACAACGTTATGGGATTTCCCTTATCAAAGTTTTATAAAAACTATATAGAACTAGAAAATGTTAAAAACAAATAATAGCATTTTTATAAATATTAAAGAATTATAATTTAGAATGTTAAAATCATCGAGCTTAAGTGGTCAAAATATCAATAAAAGCTCTACCGCGATTAGACTATGACTTGAAGCTCAAAATAGTAAATCATTAAAGAAAGAAATAAAAAAAGAATTTTCGCTTTACCAACAAAATCATCCATTGAAAAAATACTGGCAAAAAAAGAAAAACAGTTTAAAAGAAACATTGAGGTATAATCCTAAAAATGAAAAATACTAAAATTGCTTTAGTGAAGATTATTTCAGATTGCTAGATTCAACCTTATTCTACTATGGCACAATTTTATAAAGAATTAAAAGAACTCAGATCTTCAAAAGATATTAGCTTGGAAGAGCTAGAAAATAAAACAAAAATAAATGTAAAATATTTAGAAGCGATAGAAAGTGGAAATTTTGACATCTTACCTATTCCATACCTTAGGTTATTTATAAGAGCATATGCAATTGAAATTGGTGGTGATTCGGACCGGGCACTAGAACAACTTGACTCTTTTATTGGCCATGCAAATCCTAAGAATAAACCAAAGATGATAAATGAAAAAACAAAAGAAAGAAAAACTGTAATTGAAAAAATTAATATTAACTCTTTGCTATCAGAATCTAATTTAAAATTACGTCAAGACATAATAACCGTATCAGCTCTTTCAGTTTTATTCATTTTTGCTATTTTTATAATAAAAAAAATCTTTTCAAATGAAATTGAATATCCAGATAATGTTGCTGAAAAAAATATAATTAGAAGAGTAGAACTAATTACTATTGAAGATTTAGTGTCAAATTACACTGAAGATAAATTTATAGAAGAATCATTGCCTCTAACTCCACCATTTTTTTTAAAAATATCGGCAAACAATGATATAGGTATTAGTATAGAGCAAGATACACTTGAATCATATAATCAATTTCTTAACCCGGGCACTGAAGTTGATTTAGAGGGATTCGTATCTAGAGCAGAATTACTTTTTACCAATACCCATAAAGTAAAAGTAAGATTAAATGGAATAGAATTAAATCAGATTGTGAATCATTTGCACCCATTAAAATTGACTATCAAAGCATCCCCCCCTAGCTTTAACGCAAAGCTATATAAACCACTAAATTAATAATAGTTCTTTACTAAGAATTTTTCTTTAGAGCTACAATTATATGCTCTAACTATAATACATAATTAAGACATCCAAATAGAGCAAGATTAATTTTAATAAAAATGCATTGATATATACGCCCTAATTATTTAAGATTATGGTGAATTGTGGGTAATATTCCCTTAATTTTATTAAAGCATGACGTTAAATAAAGACACTTTTACAGGCGAGTATAAATACTCGCTAGATTCTAAAGGCAGGATAAACATTCCCGCAAAATTCAGGCAATCTTTGTCTAAAAAGAATCAAAATACCTTTGTTGCAACAAGGGGGCAAGACCCCTGCATCTGGATATATCCACTAACAGAATGGAAAAAAATTGAAGATGAATTAAGAAACTTATCCTCAGCTTCAGGAATTCATAGAACTTTTGTGCGGCAGATTGCACGGTCTGCCACCCCTTCCACATGCGATAAGCAGGGGCGAATTATGATTAATCCGCCCCTGATATCATATTCAAATCTTAAAAAAGATGCCTTGATTATTGGAATGATAAATAAAATTGAAATTTGGAATCCAGATATATTAAAAAAAATTGATAAAAATAATATAATTAATGACTCTAGCGAGTTTAATGCATTATCAGATAAAATTGTTATTTAATTAGAGAAATGGAAAAGAAAACACATCAGTCCCATATACCTGTAATGCCAGAAGAAGTCATTTCTTTATTCAATATAAATCCTGCCGGGAAATATGTCGATGGTACTTGTGGGCTTGGTGGGCATTCGAAACTCATTCAAAACAAACTTTCTAGAGAGGGTGCATTAATTGCATTAGATATTGATCAAAAGGCAATTCAAAATTGTAAAAATTCACTTAGTGAAAAAAACTCAAAACTATATATTAAAAAAGGCTCATACTCAGATTTACCAATGATTCTAAAGCATCTTAACATTGATAAGGTAGATGGGATTTTATTGGATCTTGGACTTTCATCAATGCAGCTTGATTCAAATAATAGAGGCTTTAGCTTTAAAAAAAATGCCTGCCTGGATATGCGATTTGATCAAGACAATAAAATCGATGCAGCAAGTATAATAAATAAATCTTCAAAATCAGAATTAGCTGATATTATTTATTACTTTGGTGAAGAAAAAAGATCTCGGCCTATAGCCGCAAAAATTTATAATACTAGGCCAATGTTAAATACTCAAGACTTAGTCAGTGCTATTAAAAAATCAACTCCTCCTAAAAATAGGAATAAAACATTAGCGAGAGTTTTTCAAGCATTTAGAATTTCTGTTAATAGAGAATTGGAAAAGCTATCCGACTTTTTAACAAAATATATCCAATGTCTTGAAACAGGTGGAAAAATAATTATTATAAGTTTTCATTCACTTGAAGACCGATTGGTGAAAAGAAACTTTAGGAACTATAGCGATAATGGTTTAATAAAAATATTAACTAAAAAACCAATGATTGCGACTGATTTAGAACGTATATCAAATAGTAGATCCAAAAGTGCAAAACTTAGATGTGCTGAAAAAATATAATGGAAAGAAGAAGAAGATCAATAAAAAATGAAAATCTTATTCAAGGGTTGCTTTTTATTGTTTGTACTGTTGGTAGTATTGTATGTTTAATATTTTACCTTTGGATATTTAAAGAAATTGATGAATCGATTCTTGCAATTGAAATTCAAAATACGACCGAGAGGGAATTAATAAATCAAATTGATGAAATAAAAAATAAAATAGAAAAACTCAGTAGGTCAGACGTCATTACTTATCGGGCTAGGAAAGAACTAGGAATGAAGATGGCAATACCGGAAACACTTATAGTCGCACTGAATAAATATAAAGAGAGTGATCTTTGACTAAGTCTTACATGAAGTACAGATCGAGGATAGGAATAATTGGTTCATTAATTATTCTTTTCTGGGTATTGCTTTGTGTAAGATTATTTAAAATTCAAGTCTTTCAAGGTGAAGAGCACAGAACAAAACTTATTGCGCAATCCCATCGAAAAGAATCTATTTTTGCGGAAAGAGGTAATATATACGATAGAAATAACGACGCATTAACTAGAAATATTGCGCACTATACTATTAGTGTTAATCCAAAAAAAATTACTAATAAAACTCTATTAGCAAAAGAATTGCAAAATGTTACTGGGAAAGATTTTAATTATTATACTGATAAACTTAACTCAAAAAGAAATTTTATTTTTCTTGAAAGAAATATAAAAAATGATGTTCTTTCAAACAAAAAATTGAGTTCAATCAAAGGTCTAAATATAAACAAGCAATATAGAAGAGCATATCCACATGGCTCTATTGCTGGGCAAATATTAGGGTATACTGACACTGATGATATAGGTATTTCAGGAATTGAAAAAGACTATAATAAATTTCTATCAGGCACTTCTGGCCATATAATTAAGAGTAAAGGATGGACAGGTAAATATCAGCATAAAAGCGGATTACCTAATGTGCCAGCAATTAATGGAGACAATATAAAATTAACAATAGATTTAAATTATCAAAGTATACTCCAAGAAGAACTAGAAAGGAGAAGAAAGGAAACAAATGCAATATCTGCAATGGGTATCATCATGAATCCACAGACTGGCGCTATCCTTGCAATGGCATCTTTACCAAATTTTGACAATAACTATTTTTCAAAATATAAAGTAGAAACTCATCACTCCCGCGTCATAACGGATCAATTTGAACCTGGGTCTACTTTTAAAATTGTTGCTGCAGTAGCTGGATTAACAGAAAAAAAAATCAGTCTTACAGAAGAATTTAATTGTGAGAATGGGGCTTTCGATTATTTTGGCTATAAAATAAAAGATCATGAGTCGTATGGGCAACTAACACTATCACAAATAATAAAGCATTCTAGCAACATTGGAGTTATAAAGATTGCAGAAAAAATTGGTAGTAAAGCACTCTATAAATATGCAAGAGACTTTGGATTTGGACTTGCAACAAATTTAGGCCTTAATGGAGAGACATCAGGAACTTTAAAACCTGAAAAAAAATGGAGTAAGATTTCAGTAGGTCAAATATCAATGGGTCATGAAGTGGCAGTAAGTACATTACAATTAGCTACTGCTTTTTCTGCAATTGCTAATGATGGTTACTTAGTAAAACCTTATATAGTCGAACATATAATTGACCAAAATAGTAAAGTTATAATTAAAAATAATATTCAAATAAAAAGGAAAATATCTACTGAGAATATTATGAAAGAATTAAAAAAAATGTTAAGGCAAGTTGTTGATAGCGGTACTGGAATAGAGGCAGACATTGAAGGTTGGGAAGTAGCAGGTAAAACAGGGACAGCACAAAAATATATTAATGGAAAATATTCAAATGAACACTTCATATCTAATTTTGTAGGTTTTTTGCCTGCAAGTAAACCACAATTATTATCCGCAATAATCCTTGATGAGCCAGATAGCCCAATGCATTGGGGTGGACAAGGTGCAGCTGTTGCATTTAAAAGAATTATGCAAAGGATTATAAATATGGATGATAAAATTAGTCCGCCTCTAAAAAATCAAATAAAGAAAAAAATAAATAAATATTTAGTTTCAAATAAAAAGAAAAAAAATAACTCATACCCTATACCTATGCAACTAAATACAATAAATACTAAAAAAGGTGTCAGAGTTCCCGATGTTAGAGGTAAAAGTTTAAAAAAAGCGATGAATATAATTTCCGATGCGGGTTTAAAGCCCTTAATTCAAGGCTCTGGCAAAGTTATTTCACAAAACCCAAGTCCTGGAACAATTATGCATAATAAAATTTTCTGCACACTACAATTACAATGAATACTACTACTCTTTATAACCTAGTGGATAATCTTGTGATTGCTAAAAATAGCTATAAGAAAATTAATATATCTGGCGTAAAGATAAATTCAAGTAAAGTGAAGCCTGGAGATTTATTTATAGCAATTTCGGGACAAAATTTTGACGGTCATGATTTTATTGAACAAGCAATTAGAAATGGTGCCAATGCTATTATAACTAATGGCAGAGATATGAATATTGATCCAATACCGCAAATAAAAGTTGCAAACCCTCGAAAAGCGGCATCTCAAATATCTTCAAAAGTATATGATGACCCATCAAAGGATTTAATTGTTATTGGAATCACTGGGACAAATGGTAAAACGACTACTGCATACTTAACTACACAAGCTTTAAAAAATGCTGGGTATAAAACTGCTCAAATTGGTACTACTGGAATAATTGCAGAAGGTTTTATTCAAAATAAAACGCTTACTACTCCAGATGCATTAACTCTTCATAGTCTGTTTTATAAACTCAAAAATCAAAATTTTAGTCATGTAGTAATGGAAGTATCATCACATGCTCTAGAGCAATATAGAGTAGCAGATATAAAATTTAATATTGCAGTGTTTACCAATCTGACACCAGAACATCTAGACTATCATAAATCTATGGAAACATATTACCAAGCTAAAGCTCGCTTATTTAAAATGCTAAATCTGGATGGAATCGCAATAATTAATGCTGATGACTTAAATGGTAAAAGACTAGCATCAGAAACAATAGCACCTACACTGTTATTTTCAAAAAATAATAGTAACACTATACATTTTGCTGAATCAAATATTGATTTAAAAGGAATTAAAGGGTCAATAAAAGCTGGGAAAGATGTCTATGATATTAATTCAAAAGTAATAGGCGAGTATAATCAAGAAAATATTCTTACAGCAGTTTCCATATTGCATTCTCTAGGAATAAGTAAAAAAAGCATATCAAATGGTATTAATAACTGTGAACAAATACCAGGTAGATTAGAGAGTTTTGAACTTTCAAAAGGGTGTAAAGTAATAATTGATTATGCACATACGCCTGATGCTTATGAAAAAGTACTAGGCACTTTACGAGAGCTATTGAAGGATGAAAATAATCTATATGTTGTTTTTGGTGCTGGTGGTGAAAGAGATAAAAATAAAAGACCGCAAATGGCAAGGATTGCTGAATTATTTTCTAATTATTGCTTTATTACTCCAGACAACCCTAGAAATGAAAACCTTGAAAATATCAATAAGGATATTATATCAGGGTTTACAAAAACAAATTATAAAATATTTAATGATCGAGCAGAAGGTATAAGGTCAGCCTTTCGTATAGCCAAGAGAAATGATATAATAGCAATACTTGGAAAAGGTCGTGAAGAGTATCAAGACATTGCGGGTCGAAAAAGATCTTATTCTGATCAAAAAATTATAAGAGAATGGCAATGAGAATTAAAATAAATAACTCTGAAATGCTTTCTAAAATTATTAAAAAAATAACAAATGAAACATTAGTCAGCCCAATATCAGGAATAACCACTGACAGTAGAAATTGCAAGCCTGGTGATTTATATGTAGCACTGCTAGGGAAGCGCACCAATGGACATCATTTTTTATCAAAAGTAGATAAAATAAATGTATCTGCGGTATTAATAAGTGAGGATAATTCCAATAAAAAATTAAAAGCACAACAAATTATTGTTAATGATACTAAAAAAACACTAGGCATGATTGCAAATGAATGGCGGAATAATTTTGATCTACCTGTTATTGGTATCACTGGATCAAATGGAAAAACATCCACAAAAGAATTATTATATCATATTCTAAAAGCCAAATATAATGTTCATGCTACAAAGGGTAACTATAATACATCTATTGGTACTCCATTATCCTTGTTATCAATAAATAAAAAACATGAGCTATCAATAATAGAGATGGGAGCAAATCAACCTGGAGACATTAAATATCTTTGTGAGATTGTTAATCCTACCCATGGTCTAATAACTAATATTTCATCTGCGCATTTAGAGGGATTTGAATCAATTGAAAATATAACTAAAACAAAAAGCGCTTTATTTTACTATCTGGAAAAAGGGATTTCTTTCATTAATTACGCTGATGATAAAATAAAATCAATAGACCATGACGGTAGTAAAATAACTTACGGACTTAATGCCGAATGCGATTACCCTGCTGATATACATCATGATGAAGATGGTTCTATTTTGTTAACAATTGATGCTAACGAGATACAAACAAAATCAAAAAATCTTTCTTTTGCTAAAAATATTATAGCCTCAGCTGCAGTTAGTATTTCTCTTGGTATTGAATGGGAGGTTTTACAGAAGCAGGTATTAACATTTAAACCTCCAGAAGGCAGATGCAAGGTCTTAACATTTAATTCAATAACCGTAATCGATGATACCTACAATGCCAATCTTGAGTCATGTATCGCGGCCATAGATTATTTATTAGCATTTTCTAGTCATGGTAGGAATATTTTGGTTTTAGGTGATATGCTAGAATTAGGCAATTCCTCAAGGAACCAACATGAAAAATTAGGTGTGAAATGTTCCAAATCTAAAGTTGATGCTGTTTTTACTATTGGGAATGAAGTATCTTCAACGAAAAACTCAATAATTGGCGTGCCGATTAATTTACACTTTAATAATCCAAAAAAATTAATTGAATCATTGAAATTTCATATTCAAAAAAATGATAAAATCCTATTTAAAGGTTCAAGGGGAATGAAAATGGAGGAAATCATCACAGGGGTATTTAAAGCATAATGCTATATAATTATTTTTTATCATTAAAAGACTCTTTTAGCATTTTTAATCTTTTTGAATATATAACATTTAGATCAGCATTATCTGCAATCATAGCGCTTCTTATTTCTTTTATAATTGGGCCTTATATAATCAAAACATTAAAAAAACATCAAATCGGTGAAGAGATTCGAAATAATGGTCCAAAAACACATTTAGTTAAAAGGGGCACGCCTACTATGGGAGGAGTTATTATAATAATAGCAGCACTCCTCCCTACCCTTCTTTTCTCAAATTTAAATAATACACTGGTATTAATTATTATAGTAGCAACACTATGGATGAGTGTGATTGGCTTTATAGATGATTATATGAAAGTAATTAAAAAAATAGAAAAGGGTATGGTCGCTAGATATAAAATGATAGGACAGATTGTACTTGGTGTGATAATAAGTTATTTGGTAATCAACAGTGATAGTTTTAGTGGCTTCAATACAAAGACTACAATTCCATTCTTAAAAAATATTGAACTGGATTTTGGTATAATATACCCTTTATTGGTTATAGTTGTGATTACAGCTGCATCAAATGCTGTTAATCTTACAGATGGTCTAGATGGTCTAGCAATCGGACTGTTAGCTATTTGCTTTTCTGTATTTGCAGCAGTTTCTTACATAACTGGTCGAGCTGATTTCTCTGATTACCTAAATATATTATACCTGCCTGGAGCCGGTGAGTTAAGTATTTTTTCAAGTGCTATGGTAGGTGCTTGTCTAGGTTTTCTTTGGTTCAATACTTCTCCAGCAGAAATATTTATGGGAGATACTGGGTCTTTATCTACAGGCGCTGCACTAGGTACACTAGCTATTTTATTGAAAAAAGAACTGCTGCTATTTATTATAGGTGGTGTTTTTGTTTTTGAAACAATATCTGTAATAATCCAGGTATCATTCTATAAATATACAAAATATAAATACGGTATAGGTAGAAGGTTTTTTAAAATGGCTCCCATTCATCACCATTTTGAATTAAAAGGATTAAAAGAAAGTAAAATTGTTGTCAGATTTTGGATAGCGGGTATTCTCCTGGCCTTATTTTCACTAGCAACTTTTAAAATACGATAAAAATGAGTTTAGAAATAAATAAAGAAAGTATAACAAACTTAAAAATAACCATTATTGGATTAAAAAAAAGTGGTTATGCAGCTGCTATATTAGGTTATGAATTAGGAGCTGATGTTTTCGTAAGTGAATTAAATATCGATGCAGAAATAACCTATAATAAAGAAAAATTAATAAAAAAGAATATCCAGGTTGAAATAGGATCTCATTCAAATAAAATTTATAAAGCAGACTTGTGGGTCCTATCCCCTGGTGTCCCCAGCGATGTAAATATTATAAAAAAAGCTAAAAACTTAAATATCCCGATTATAGGAGAGATTGAGTTTGCTAGTAGATTTACGAAATTACCTATTATAGCAGTAACAGGATCAAATGGTAAATCAACAACAGTAAATATTTTACATTCAATGTTAGATAATGGTGAAATTAAACCAATACTTGCAGGAAACATTGGCACTCCCTTCTCTGAAAAAGTAAAAGAAGAAATAAATAGCCCAAGCAAAGGGAATCTTTATATTTTAGAAATTTCTAGTTTCCAGTTAGAGTTTATTGACCAATTTAGAGCAATAATTTGTTTATATCTAAATATTACACCTGACCACCTAGATCGTCATAAAAATATGGAAAAATATATAAAAATGAAATTAAAGATGATTAAAAATCATTACAAAGATGACATTGTTATCTACAATATAGATGACCCAACATTTAAAACAGCTTTCGATAATTATCATATAAAAAAAATACCCTTTAGCATATTAGAAAAAACACCATTTTTTAGAGCAAATGAAAAATATATATATGACAAAAATGAAAATCCATTTATCTCTATAGACAAGATTGCCTTAAAGGGCAAACATAATTTATCTAATATAATTGCATCTGCTACTGTCGCAAAAGTAATGAAGATAGATAACCTATTAATTAAAAATACTATGAAAAATTTTAAAGGTATTGCTCATCGTCTTCAAAAAATAAAAATAATAAATAATGTCACATATATAAATGATTCAAAAGCAACAAATATTCATTCTGTTATTGTTGCAATAAATAGTTTTAAAAGCCCTATTTTACTTTTATTAGGTGGAAAAAATAAAAATTCAGATTTCCGGTTACTTCTTCCGCATATCAAACGTCATGTAAAGCACATATTATCATACGGAGAAGCCGGAGGGGAGATCGCTGCCGCAATTGGGGATGCGGTAAGACTCAATCGTGTAAGCAGTCTTAATCAAGCGGTAGCATCTGCCCATGATCTAGCCAAACCTGGAGATATTGTCCTTATGTCTCCGGGGTGCGCTAGCTTTGATCAATTTAATAATTTTGAGGAACGAGGCAATAAATTCAAAGAATTAGTAAATAATATAAAAAAAAGAATATGCGCCTAAATATTTCCATTCAAGACTATGATAAACCATTGTTGTCCTCTATCTTAGTTCTTTGTGCTTTTGGTACAATTATGCTATACAGCGCTAGCTGGAGCGAATCGTACGTCCGTTCGGGAGGGTTAACAGACTCATTATTCTTAAAAGGCCATTTAACAAGAGTTTTTCTCGGGTTTCTATGTTTATTCACTTTTCTTATTATTGATTATAGAAACCTTAAAAAAGTAGCCTCATATTTTTTAATATTTTCCTTAGTCCTATTAATAATAACAAAAGGGTATTATCTAATAAATGATATTAGTAGCCCTGCAAGATGGTTACAACTAGGTCTTTTTTCTTTTCAAACTTCTGACATTGCTCGATTTTCACTTATAATTTTTCTAGCTTATTATTTAGACGAACTAAAATTGCAAATAAAAATTTTAGATAATGGCTTTTTACCATGCATAATAATTGTAAGTATTATGATGGCATTTGTAGTTATACAACCAGATTTTAGTTCTGCTTTTATGATAGGTATTATTGGTGTTTCGATGATTTTTATAGCCGGAGCAAGAATATTACATTTAGCTTATTCAATAATTATAGGCTTCTTATTGAGTGTCCCAATTATTTATTTTAAACCTTATAGGCTTGCAAGAATTATTTCTTTTTTTGATAAAACTGATATTCAAGCAGATGGCTATCAAGCACATCAAGCATTACTTAGTCTAGGTAATGGTGGGCTATTAGGAGTCGGCTTAGGTAATAGCACAGAAAAAAACCATCTCCTCCCTACCCCGCATACTGATTTTATTTTCTCAATAATTGGAGAAGAGCTAGGCCTCTTAAGAGGTACATTCCCTCTTCTGTTTGCTTTTCTATATATTTTTTATAGGGGTATTAAAATTTCGCAAAAATGTACAGATCCTTTTGGAATATTTTTAGCCTTAGGCATATGCATCAATATAGTTTTATATGCATTCGTAAATGCAGCTGTTGCTACAGGTTTATTTCCGGTTACTGGTCTTCCTATGCCTATGATTAGTTATGGAGGTTCTGGTTTGCTTATAAATATGGCTATGGTTGGAATCTTACTAAATATTAGTCAAGCAAAACGAAGTATCCATAATGGAAGAAACTGGAGTAATCTTTATTTTGGATAATTATAAAATAATAATAGCTGGAGGCGGGACTGGTGGTCATCTGTATCCTGCAATTGCAATTGGTGAAGAAATAAAAGAACGATTACCAAACGCTCAAATTCATTTTGTAGGGTCAATTTTTGGACTAGAGGCAAAAGTCTATCCAGTAAAGGATTTATTACATACACTCTTACCAATTAGAGGATTGCAAAGGAATTTTAGTATAGATAGTATATTAAAAAATTTCATACTCCCTTTTCGATTAATTAAATCATTAATTAAAGTTAGAAAATTATTTAAAGATTTTTCTCCAAACCTGATTATTGGCACTGGTGGATATGCAAGTGCTATGCCCTTATTGGTAGCTACAAGACAAAATCCTCCAGTACCGATCATTTTGCAAGAACAAAACTCTTATCCGGGCCTAATAACAAGATGGTTTTCAAAAAGAGCGAATCTAATTTGCTTAGCATTTAATATCTATGATAATAAAACAAATGAAAGAGCAATCTTAACAGGAAATCCAATCAGAAATAATATCATGAATGGAAATAAATTGTCAGCAATAAATCAGCATGGTTTAGTTGAAAATAAAAAAACAATCTTTATTTTTGGAGGCAGTCAGGGTTCATCATTTTTAAATAAATCTATAGCTAGTGTCGTAAATAATTTTAATAATAACTCAATCCAGATTTTATGGCAGACTGGAGACAAAGAATATCAGATATATAAAAAATATATAAATCAATCAATAAAGGTAGTGCCATTTATAAATGATATGGCTAGTGCTTATGCTATATCTGATCTAGTAATTTGTCGCAGTGGTGCTCTTACATTATCAGAGATTACAATTTGTGGCAAACCTAGTATATTAATACCATTTGCATCCGCAGCTGGAAACCATCAACTAAAAAATGCTAAAACATTATTTGATGCTGGAGCCGGAATCATTATTGAAGAAAAAAATTTAAACTCAAAAAAATTACTAAATAGAATAAATAAATTATTGTCTGATGAAAAACAACTGAATAAAATGTCAATTGCATCAAAAAATTTAGGAAGTCCAAATGCTACACAAAACATAGTTGATAACATATTGGAAGTCAGATTAAATGTTTAAAAAAGTTAAAAATATTCATTTTATAGGAATTGGTGGAATAGGTATGAGCGGGATAGCTGAACTGCTCATGAACCTAGGTTTCAATATTACTGGCTCTGATATAAAACATTCTCAAAATGTAAAAAGATTAGAGAAAATTGGCATAAAAACATTTATAGGGCATAATAAAAAAAATATTAATAATGCGCATGCAATAGTTTATTCGAGTGCGGTACCACCTAATAATCATGAGATTATTGCGGCTGAAAAGAAATCTATACCTATTATTAGGCGTGCAGAAATGCTCGGAGAATTAATTAGTCTAAAAAAAACTAGTATTGCTGTAGGTGGTACTCATGGTAAAACATCCACATCATCCATGATTGGTATGATCCTTGAAATGTCAGGATTTGACCCTACATTAGTTGTAGGCGGATTAGTTAGTAATCTAAACACCAATGTGAAACTTGGATCAGGTGAAATGATAGTAGTCGAGGCAGATGAATTTGACCGTAGTTTTTTAGCTCTAAAACCAACAATCGCGATAATTACAAATTTAGAAATGGAGCATACTGATTGTTATAAAGATTTAAATGATCTAAAAAATGCTTTTCTACAATTTTGCCATTCAGTTCCATTTTATGGAGAAATAATTATGTGCGCTGAATCTAAAGCATTAATGAGTATTATTGATAAAATAAAAAAGCCATTTGTGACTTATGGTTTATCAGATAATGCTGATTTTTATGCTAAAGATATCATATATAATAAGAATGAATCGACTTACACCCTATTCCATAAGAAAAAAAACTTAGGAACAATAAAAATCAATGTTCCTGGCAAGCATAATATATTGAACTCATTAGCTGCTTTAGCTTTAGGGATTGAAATTGATATTCCAATAGATACATTGAAAAATGGAATAAATAAATATAAAGGAGTAAGAAGAAGATTCGAATTGAAAAAAAATAAACATAAATTACTAATTGTTGATGATTATGCCCATCATCCAACAGAGGTGCTTGCAACAATTAAAGCTGCTAAAAATGGATGGGATAAAAAAATAATATCGGTGTTTCAACCACATCTTTTCAGCAGAACAAAAGATTTTTTTAAAGAATTTGCAAAATCTTTGTTTATTTCTGAGGTGATTATTTTAACAGATATCTACCCAGCTAGAGAAAAACCAATAAAAGGAGTCACATCAAATTTAATAATTGAAGAGCTAAAGGAACTTGGCCATAATAATACTCACTACCTTAAAGATCTAGCAAAATTAAATCAATTATTAGATACTATTGTAAATCAAGATGACATTGTTCTTACAATGGGTGCTGGTAATATTTGGAGATATAATGAAAAATACAATCAATACATAAACGATAAGAATAATTTTTAAATCTAATGCTGTTATCAAAAATACAAGATTTTGCAAAGGGAACGATTTTAAATAATGAACTAATGTCAAAACATACTTCTTATGGCATAGGAGGAAAAGTCTTAGCATATATTAGGCCTTTTGATCGAAATGAATTAATTAAAATCATTAAATTGATAAATAATAATAATTCAGACCTTTATTTTATAGGTTCAGGTTCTAATCTCCTTGTGAATGATAAAGATATTAATGCATATATAATTACACCCACTAAATCTTTAAAATCATTGAATATTAATAAAAATGTAATTATTGCTGATTCTGGTGTGATGCTTGGTAAAATTGTAAAAGAAGCTATAAAGCATAATTTAACAGGTCTTGAAAGCCTTGTAGGGGTGCCCGGAACACTTGGTGGTGCTCTAATGATGAATGCAGGAGCATGGGGAGCTGAAATATCAAATTATTTAGTTTCTGTAGACGTGATTTCAAGTAATGGTAAAATAAAAACATTATATCCTAATGATTTAGAATTCAACTATAGAAATTCATCATTTGATCCTAACGAATTTATATTATCAGCGGCATTCAAATTAAACAAGGCTAGTAAAAAAGATATAAAAAATAAAAAACTAATTGCGAGTAAAGGAAGAATAAAAAGTCAGCCTCTTAAATTCAGATCCGCAGGAAGTGTATTTAAAAATCCACATACTAAATTAGCAGCAGGTCTTCTGATTGATAAAGCTGGATTAAAAGGGACAAGATATGGAGATGCAGAAATATCTAAACACCATGCTAACTTCTTTGTAAATCATGGAAAAGCAAAAGCAAATGATATTGCTAGTCTGATACGTTTAAGTAGAAAAATAATTTATGAGAAATTTGGAATAATGCTTGAGCTAGAATTAAAAACAATAGGATTTAATAAATCTGAACTCTATCCTTATGTTGCATAATAATAAATATATAAATACAATAAAGAGATTAACTATCAGAGTTATAAAAATAGTTACTACTGTTTTTGTTGTTTGGTTTTCAATTTTTTGGGCAGAAAATAAATCCGCATTTCAAAATCCCAATATTACAATTAATGGTGCATCAGTATTAAGCGAGGATAATTATATTAATTATCTTAAAAGATTAGGCATTGATTCTACTAAAATAGAATCAAAATTTATTCTAGAATCATTGTATAATCATCCTTATGTAGCTGCAGCTAGAATTAGCCATAGATATCCTAATGCCATAATAATTGATATTAGTGAAAGACTACCATTTGCGATGTTAAATAAGGACCCCATGGTAATATTGGATCGAGAATGCTATGTCCTTCCAAATATTGAAAATATTAATGATTATAATATTCCTATTTTATCTAAATATAATGCCGCACCTGAACTTTACCCGTTGGGTGAACAATCTTTATCTGTAAAAATAAAACATACGATTTCTTGGCTAAAAACATTAAATACTAAATACCCAGAAATATATAGTGAAATATCTGAAATCACTCTTGCAAGTGGTGACGAGATTATTTTAATACTTGAAAAAAATCCAACAAAAATAATGTTAGGTAATAAAAACACATTTCGTAAACTAGAAATTCTGAAAAATTTTAAAAACACCTTAAATAATAAAAAAGAAATTACTGATTATGTATATCTCGATATGAGATATAACAATCAAATAATAGCAAAAGAATTATAATGCAAAACATAAAAAATGGATTCGATAATAATCTGGTCGCTGGTATTGATATCGGTTCTGAAAACATATTTTGTTCTATCGGATATTTTATACCAGAGACTTCTAAAATAAAATTATTAGGATTAGGAAAAACTTCAGTAAAAGATAGTTTTAATAAAGGTTCCATTACAAACAGAAATCAATTAATTGAACAATTAGAGTCAGCAATTAATGAAGCAGAAATTATGTCTGGAAAAAAAATCAATAGTGCTTATATGTCATTAACTGGTGATCATATTAGATGTATGAATACACAAAGTGCTATTGCATTGAATAGAAATAAAAAAAATGGTGTTATTGATAACAATTCTATTAGTCAAAAAGATATCAATCGTGTATTAGAACTAACCCAAGGCATTGCTTTACCTCCAGATAGAGATATTTTACATACCATACCTCAAGAATTTATAGTTGATACTCTAGAAAAAATTGACAATCCAATCGGTTTATCTGGGAGAAGATTAGAAGGTCATGTTCATCTAGTTACTGCTGCAACTACAGCAATGAAAAACCTAGTTGAAACAGCTGAAGAAATTGGTATAAGTATAAACGGCTTAGTTTTCAAACCTCTTGCTGCCGCTGCTTCAACACTAACAAAAGATGAAATTAAATTAGGCGTTTCTATTATAGATATTGGTTCCACAACAACAAATATAGCCATATTTAATGATGGCGCAGTTCAACATTCTGCAGTTATTCCAATAGGATCATCTAGTATCACTAATGATATCGCTGTTATGCTTAGGGTTAGTATAGAAAAAGCAGAAGAAATTAAAATTAAGTACGCTTCCGCCATGGCATCTCTTTCTTCAGAAAAATTAGATTTTGAATACGATACTGAAGATAACAACCAAACTTTATCTGAAAATGAACTATCTAAATATGTAGAAGCAAGAATGGAAGAAATATTTCAACTTGCAAAAAATGAAATTAACAGAGCCGGCATCAATAATACATTAACGTATGGAGTTGTGCTAACTGGTGGTGGCTCGCAACTTAGAAATATTATTCCTCTTGCTAAAGAATTATTAGATATGCCAATAAGGTTAGGTAAACCAGTAATCAATATCCAAGGAAATCAAGACTTTGCTGATAGTCCTATTCATTCAACATTACTAGGATTGTTATTATGGCCGTTTTATTCTAAAGAGCAAAAGACATCACAATTAATTAATTTGCCTTGGATAGAAAATATAAAGCAGGCTATTAAAAATTTTTTTTAATCCACAAACCAAAGGAGAATAAATATGTTATTC
>CEOP01046787.1_pt1 | contig 29836 bp, 27 predicted proteins | sample 361301 | NCBI WGS metagenome assembly CEOP01 (sample SAMEA2619548, study PRJEB7988) | marine metagenome | biome: marine biome (ENVO:00000447); feature: deep chlorophyll maximum layer (ENVO:xxxxxxxx); material: "saline water (ENVO:00002010), including plankton (ENVO:xxxxxxxx)" | depth 55 m
CCCTGAAATCAATTTCACTTTTGCGCCAAAGTTACATGCAGCATCTGCTATGGCATAGCCCATTTTCCCTGATGAATAATTTGAAATAAATCGTACGGGGTCTATTGGTTCTAATGTTGGCCCAGCTGTTACTATTATATTTTTATTTTTAAGAGGTTGTTTTATCTCTAATGCATCTCTAATCGAATTCATAATAGTATTAATAGGGGCTAATCTTCCCTCGCCTTGATGTAGACTAGCAAGATATCCTTGCTCAGGATTAATAATAATTTTGTTCATTTTTTTAAGTTTTTCAACTGATTCCATCACAGATGGATTTTGCCACATTTTATAATTCATAGCAGGAGCAAATATTGTTGGTTGCTCACAAACAGATAGTGTAGTTGATACAATATCGTCAGCAATACCATTTGCAGTTTTTGATAAAATATTTGCGGTAGCAGGGACAACAACAATTAAATCTAAATCAAAAGAAAGTTCTATGTGTTCTAATCCTGCTTTTGGACTATTAGGAAATAAATCTGTTATTACTTCATTATTTGTTAATGCGGCAAAAGTAGCTTTGCCAATAAACTTTTCAGCTGATTTACTCATCATAACTTTTATATCAACCTCTTGTTTTTTAAGTAACCTAATTAATTCACAAGCTTTATATGCAGCTATTGATCCAGTAATACATACTAGAATTTTTTTGTTTTTCAGATTATTTATTTTTTGATGCATAGCATTAACCCGTCCCTGATTGTAAGCATTGTATTATATATATTAATATCATCATTTATTATTTTTGCTGTATTAGCTATAATTTTAGTTTCTTTATCTGTTGGTTTTAATACTTTTCCACCCCATAACATATTATCAATTATCATTATTCCTTTAGGCTTTAATAGCTTTATACATTTCATATAATAATTTGAATAATTATTTTTATCAGCATCAATAAAGCAAAAATCAAAGCTATTTGTCTTAAAATTATTAATAGTATCTAGAGCTGGGCCTGCATGAATTTTAATTTTATTTTGTAAACCAGATTTTTTAAAAAATTTACGAGCTGTATTAATATGATTATCAGCAATTTCGCAAGTATGAATTATGCCATCCTCTGGCAATATTTCAGCCATTTTTAAAGCGCTATAACCAGTAAACATACCCACTTCTAAAATATTTTTAGAATTAGATATCATAATTAAACTTTGTAAAATATTACCAACTTGTAAACCACTAATCATTTGCGGAGCTGGATCATGTTTAAAAGTATAATCAATTAATTCTTTTTGTAAAGTTGAATCATCTGCAGAATATTTTTCGCAATAATTTAAAATATCTTTTTTATTTAATTCTGCTATCATAGTAATTCATCTAATTTACCAGATTGTTCTAATTCTAATAAACTATCAAAACCTCCAATATTATTTTTATTAATCACAATTTGAGGTACTGTAGCTCCACCCGTTAATTTTTGAAGTTCACCTCTTGTAATATTAGCTTCTTCAATATCAATTTCTTTGTAGTTAACTTTTTTACTATCAAGTAATTTTTTTGCGTTTATACAAGGCCCACACCATGACGCACTATATATTATTACCATAAATAATTCCTATAATTTTATTAAATTTAAGATAATATAGATAAAATTTCATCATTCATTATATAAGGAGTTTTTCAATGCTATTAAATATTGGAGATAATGCGCCCAGTTTTAGTTTAAAAAATCAAGATGGAGTTACTATAACATCTGAACTTTTAAAAGGTGAAAAATTTATAATATGGTTTTATCCAAAAGCTAGTACTCCTGGTTGAACGATTGAAGGACAAGGGTTCCGTGATGAACTTAATTCATTTGATAATTTAGGTATAAAAGTGTATGGGGTGTCTGCCGATTCTGTAAAAAAACAAAAAAATTTTCACACTAAACAAAAGTTTAATTTTGATTTATTATCAGATGAAACTCACGTTATGTTAGAAAAATATAAAGTATGGACTTTGAAAAAATTTATGGGAAGAGAATATATGGGAATTTTAAGGGTCACCTATATCATTGATGAAAAAGGTATAATATCTTATGTTTATGATTCTGTTAAAACTAAAACACATGCTTTGGATATTTTGAATGATTTTTAGAAGCACTATTTACTCATTATTATTATTATTTACTATAAATGCTCAAACTTTTCCTGAAATAGGCTCTGATGAGACTTTAGATATTATTACATGGAATATTGAAAATTTTCCAAAAAATAATCAAACAGAAAATTATGTTATTCAAATCATAAATGATATTAATGTTGATATTATTGCCTTACAAGAAATTCAAGATCAGAATGCTTTTGATAATTTAGTAGATAATTTATCTGGTGATTGGTATGGATATAGAGCTGGGAATAGTGATTGGGGAGAATTATCCTATCTAATTAATACTGAGAATTTAGAAATAACTCATTTTCCATATACTATATTAGAGCAATATGAGCATTATTACGCTTACCGAAGCCCTTTTGTAATAAAGGTATTATTTAATAATGAAGAGTTTATAATTATTAATGTTCATTTTAAATGTTGTGGAGATGGGAATCTTGAGGATGATTATTGGGATGAAGAATATAGGCGCTTATTAGCTACTCAATATTTAAAAGATTATATTGATATTAATTTTAGTAATAAAAATGTTATAGTTTTAGGTGATTTTAATGATGATATAGCTGAATCTAATAATAATGTGTTTATAGATTTAATTAATGACAATCAAAATTATTATTTTTCCGATATGCATATTGCAGAAGGAAATTTTGCAGATTGGTCTTTTCCTAATTGGCCTAGTCATTTGGATCATATATTAATTACTAATGAATTAATTGATAATCAAAATATTAATTCTGTTTATACTTTTAAAATAGATGATTATATGAATGGATGGAATGAGTATGATAATTATATATCAGATCATAGACCTGTTGTTATAAATTTAAATTTTCCACTATTAGGTGATATTAATTCAGATGATGTTATTAATGTTTTAGATATTACATTAATAATAAACAGTATTTTAAATAATGACTTTTCTGAATTAGCAGATTTAAATAGTGATGGAGGAATAAATATTTTAGATGTTATACTGTTAGTTAGCCTTATCTTATCTTGATAATTATTTACTCATTTGATCTAATTTATTAATACCTTCTTCAACGCCTTTAACTACTTTTTCTTTGATAGCATTTATATTATCTTCACTTGGCAATTGTTGATCAGTGTACATTAGATAGCCAATATAAATAATTAATATTATTAACAATATTACTAACATTTTAAATAATTTTTTTAAAATACTGTAAGAAATAATGAGTAACAGTATTGCTACGATAGTTAGATATATAGGCTCATTAATTACTATCTGATAAATTTTTTCAAAAGTCATTTTATTTTTTATTAATTAGTTTTTCTATTTCCAAACTTTCAGAAGTTGAATTTAATTTTATTGCTTTCTCAATATATTTTTTCGCTTCATCAATTTTATTTTGTTGAGAACAAAAAATAGCTAAATCTTGATATAATTGCGCTAGTTCAATTTTGATTTCACCTTCTCCTTTTAAACTGGATATCATTTCAATTAGTGCAAGGGTTTGATTTTCAGCATTTAAATAATTTTTATCTGCATACATTTTTTTTATCTGACTCCTACCAATATTAAAAATATTTTCAAACTCAATATTATTTATTTTATTATTATTTGTAGTGTCTTTTGGTTTTAATAAATTTTTTAATATATGTAATTGTTTGTATATTGAATCTGCATGGCTGGCTGTGTAAGCTTCGTTTATAAAATCATAAGCTTCATTTATTTTATTTTCAATTAAAGAAATTTCTGACAGATAAAATAAAGCACTTATTCTGACTTTATGATTAGATGAATAGCTTAAATTTTCAAAGATTGTTTTTAAATCTTGTAATTTATTTTTTTCAATTAATTTGTTATTTTTCAAATGATTGAATTCATCAATCATTGATTCTAATTCTATTTGATTTGCATCTTTACAACCAGTTCCAAATAGAATAAGAATACAAATTATGATATATTTATGTAACATTTATTCTCCGAATATTGAGTTAAATAAGGAAGGAAAAAAATATAAAATTATTAACCACATTATTCCTTTTAATAAATAAAATATAAAAGCGCCTGATAAAATTTTATTTATTATTTTCTTATATTTAACATTTATTTTCATTATTAATCAAAATTTAGTTGATAATCTTTCTCAAAGACAAATCTTTTATAATTTAGACACTACCTGCCAAATTTTTTCGCCCAGCTGATTAATATGACTTTCATTTACTGTTAAAGCAGGTGCTATTCTGACTGTTGAGTGATGCGTTTCTTTTGCATAAATACCATTTTTCAGCAATTCCATAGAAATAATATGCCCATCTAATTTATCGGAATCATGCATCTCAAAAGCAGTTAAAAGCCCTTTACCTCTAACCTCCTTTATTTTATCAGGAAAATCATTTTTTAAATTTTCAAAGTGTTGCATTAATTGCGCACCTCTAATTTTTGCATTCTGTGTTAAATTTTCTTCTATTAATGTTTTTATAGCATATATTCCTACTACTGAAGCAAGAGGGTAACCACCAAATGTTGAACCTTCAGAACCCGGTGTTAAAGTTCCAATTACATCATTTCGACCTGCAACAAACGATACTGGTAATATTCCTCCTCCAGCTGCTTTACCACAACCCATTATATCTGGTTTTACATCATATAACTGATGTGCAAAATTTGCACCTGTTCTACCAAAACCTGTCTGCACTTCATCAAATGCTAATAATATATTATATTTTTTACATAATGCAGATACTTTAGGCCAGTAATCATCATCAGGAACAATTACTCCTGCCTCCCCTTGAATAGGTTCGACTGAAAATGCAGCAATTCTATCACCTTTTTTTTCAAATAAATCTTTTAAAGCTTCATAATCATTAAATGGTACTAGTTCTATCCCTTGAACAAAGGGACCAAAGCCACGTTTAGCATCAGGATCATCTGACATGGAAACTGCTGATACTGAACGGCCATGAAAATTACCAGTTGCGCCAACAATAATACATTTATTTTCTGGTATATTTTTCACAAAATATCCCCATCTTCTACAAAGCTTAAAAGTTAATTCCCAAGATTCTACTCCCGCTACTTTAGGCACAACTCTATCCATATTTGTAAATGAAGTAGAAGCTAGTAAAAATGCACTCATATACTTATGTCTAATTGATCTAGGGACTGTAGGTAATTTTTCATCTTTTAAATGAGCAACAACCGCATTAACAATTGTTTGATTTAATTGGCCTTGATTTACTGCTGAATAACAACAAAGGCCATCCAACAATTCTTCCTCTACATATGCATCAACTGAATTTGGAGACGGTTTTCTACAAATTAATGTCGATGAATCTTTAACATGTGATACTACAACATCTTCAAGGGGACTATAATTTTGTCCACCTTTTTCTTTTTCAATTTTTGCATGTTCAGAAGGTGATAAATCACCAATACAAACACCATTTATTGTCAGTTTATCTCCATACCCATCAATTTTTACCATTCTTTTACCTTTTTTCTTTAATTAAATCTGTGATTAAAAATGCAAGCTCAATACTTTGTTCATGATTTAAACGTGGATCACATGAAGTTTCATAATTAATATGTAAATCTGATTCTTTAATATTTTTAATTCCACCTACGCATTCAGTAACATCATTCGGTGTAAGTTCAAAATGAACTCCATTTGCATGTGTTGCATTATTATTATGAATTTCAAAAAATAATTGAAGCTCTTTTGTGATTGTATTAAAATTTCTTGTTTTATATTTATTTTTTGATTCATATGTATTGCCATGCATAGGATCGCAACTCCAAATTACATTAAATTTATTTTTTATAACCATATTGATTAATTTCGGTAAATAGGATTTTATCTTTTTACTACCAAACCTGCAAATTAAAATAATTTTACCCTTTTCATTATCTGGATTAATTTTTGATAAAATTAATTGTAAGTCTTCAACATCTATTGAAGGACCGCATTTAATACCAATTGGATTATTAATTTTGCTTAAATATTCAACATGAGCACTTTTTATGCTTCTGGTTCTATCTCCCAGCCATAACATATGTGCGCTTGCATTATAATAATGTGAATTATTTTTTCTAGTTAAAGCTGTCTCATAATCAAGTAACAAACATTCATGAGATATAAAAAATTCATTAAATTTTTCTTCGTTAAATAAATTTCCTTTATTACTTATTGCATTAAAAAATTTCAGAGATTTATTAATATTTTGAATGATTTGTTCAAATCTTGTATAAATTTTAGAATGATTAAGCATTTCAATATTCCAAAACTGTTTAAGCTCTTTAAACTCATTTTTTATTATGGGTTGAATTAAATTTAGTGTGGATGTTGATTTATTATATGCTTCTAGTAATCGTTTTGGATTAGGTGTTCTAGAATTCAAATCAAAAGAGATATCATTGACTGAATCACCTCTATATGTTGGCAATTTAATATTATTTCTTATTTCAAAATCAGAAGATCTAGGCTTAGCATATTGACCAGCAATTCTTCCAATTTTTACTGTATCAATTGATGCACCATAGGATATAATAGTTGCCATTTGATACAGTATTTTCAACTTATTTTTTATATTATGTTCTGAAAATTCTTTAAATGATTCTGCACAATCTCCCCCCTGTATTAAAAATGCTTTATTATTTTCAACCTGCTTTAATCTTGTTTTTAATTTGTTAATTCTATCAGATAAAATTATTGGAGGATAACTATGTAATTTTTCAATTACTTTATTGTAATCAGATTTATTAGGCCATAAAGGCTGTTGAAGAGCTTCATATTCTTTCCAGCTATCAATACTATTTTTTATTTTTCTTTTTTCCACTGTTCTAATGTTAATGTTTTAAGTTGTAGCGCATGTATTTCTTTTGTTACCATACTATCTAATATTTTATATACTAATCGATGTCGTTCAATTAAGTTTAATCCTTCAAATGATTTAGAAATAATCATGACATTAAAATGATCATTTGTACCTGTCATGTCTTGAATAAACACTTCAGCATTTTCTAAACCTTTCTTTAATTTTTCTTTTATTTTTTTTTCTATCATAAATATGTCTTTTAAATTGTCTTAAATTTAAACATGTTAGGGCATATCTATTTAAAGTTTTTGTAAATATGTATAAAATTTTTAATTTGAACATTATAATGAAACAATATCTCATATTAATTTTATTTTCTTTTTATTTTACTTTTGAGGTTGATGAGAAATTATCAATAACAGAATTAAAAGACGAAGCACAACTTTTTATTTTAAATAAATCTTATGTTGATGCTATATCAAATTATGAAAAAATATATGATATTCAATCTTTAATTTTTGGTTCACAAAATAAAAACCTATCAGAGACTTTAATTGTATTAGGTGATTTATACTATAAAATTGATGATGAATTAAATACGCTTCGTTGCTTTCAAGAAGCTATTCATATTATGCATTATAATTCACAAATATCTAATCAATTACTAATTACACCATTTGAATATTTATATGAAATTTACCTAAGTAATGATCAATTAGAAATTTCTGAATATATTTCTAACCATTTATCTTATTTATATTCATTAGATACTTTATCATTTAATAATACTAATTGGATTGAAGTATTGAAGCCAAATAGTCAATCTATACCATTTTCTTCAAATCTTAGCTTTAATCAAGATACTCTTTTAATTATTCAACCTATGGACTATATTGATAGTGCATTAGTTAAAATTAAAAATAGTGAATTTAGTGGAGCTATTTTTGATTTATCAAATGCTTTTGTAGAAGGTTATGATATATTTGATTATAATTTTTATAATGATCTTTTTAACTCTTTTAGTGATACAGAATTAAATCAAATAAAAGATTTTTTACAGACATCGAAATACTCAGATAATCAAGATATACAAGCATCTGCTTATTTTTATTTATCTATAATTTCATATAAGCTCGGTAACAATAATTTATCTTTATCATATATAAATGAATTTTTAAGAATAATGCCTGATGATTTAATAGGGTATACAATTTCTGCAAATAATTTTTATGCTGAACAAAATTATATTAATGCATTAGCTGAGTATCAAAAAATATTATGGATTATCCCAGATAATGAACTTGCATTATTTCAACAAGGTGTATGTTTTTATAAATTAAATTATAATAATGAAGCAAAATTAAATTTTTATAGAGTATTAGATGTTAATTCAGATCATTATAATAGTAAGTATTATTTAGCAATGATTGAGTATGAAAATTTAGATTATGAAAGTGCAATACCTTTATTTTTAGATTTATTACAGTATAATTCCAAAAACTATGAATTATATAATTTTTTAGGTAATGCTTATTATGAAATAAATAATTTAAAATTATCTTTATCAGCCTACAAGCAATCTATAAATCTTAACCCATATGATGCACAAATTTATTATCAAATTGGTTTAATATATGAAAAATTATTAAATATTGACGAAGCAATTAAAAATTACAACCAAGCTATTAATATGGATAATAATAATAATGATTTAATTTATAGATTAGGCATGATTCTTCATCAAGATGGGCAATATAAAAAATCATTAGAATATCTAAGGAGATATTTATCATATGAGCCTAAAGATTTAGAAGTAATAAAGATTTTAGCTGATATTTTATATTCTTTAAATAGGTTACCAGAAGCAATTGATAATTATAAAAGATTAATCGAATTGGAACAAAATAATATGATTTTTTATAAAAAAATTGCTGAAGCTTATTGGGAGCTCGGAGATTATAAAAAAGCACAATTTTATTACAATGTCATTTTGAACAACGATGAATTTCAAAATGGTGAAATCTTTTATTATTTAGGGTTTATTGCAAATCAAAATCAGGATTATAGCTTAGCTTATGATTATTTTTTATACTCAAAAGAATGTGGCTATAATAATATTAAATTATATGACCAACTTTCATATAGTTTGCTGAAAAATAATAATTATATAGAATTAATTCCAATTTTACATGAAGGTTTATATTATAATCCTGATGATTATGATTTATTATTTAATTTAGCATTTTCGTATTTTAATTTAGGATTTTATAAAGAAGCTTTAAATGTATTTAATCAATATTTCATAAAGAACAATAATGATTTAACAGCAGCCTATTTAATGGGAGTTTCTAATTTTAAAATAAAAAAGTATAGTAGTGCTATTTATTATTTAGATTTAGCAAATAACAATTCTGATTCGGAAATATTATATTACTTAGGTGTGAGTCAATATGAGCTAAAAAATTATTCAAAAGCAATTAGAGCTTTTAAAAAATCATTAATAATAAATCCTAAAAATCAATATGCAATTTATGGACTTGGACAAACTTATATTGAGTCGGAAAATAAAAGAGACTCCAAAAGACAGTTAAGATCTTTAATGAATATAGATCAGGACCTTTTCGAATTATTAAAAATTTCATATGATTCTAAATTTATTGATTAATAATTAATAAGTGAAAAAAAATATTTTTTCGCGTAAATTACAGTAATAAACATTCAGGATAAAAAGTAATGAAAATACTCATTCCGCCTAGTGAAGGCAAGGCAAAAGTACAACCCTCAGAAGTATTATTTAAAGATACTAATTTTAAATTTGCTGAGTATACGCAGCAAATTGTTGATTATTTAGGCTTAATTGAAATGGAAGACTTAACATCTGTATATGGAACATCTCAAGAAAAAGCTATTATGTTCCATCGTCAAAATCAAGATGTCTTTAATAGTAAATGTGTTCAAGCAATTGAGCGTTATACTGGAGTTGTTTACAACCATATTAATTGGGCTACTCTTAATAAGAAATCTAAAACTTATATGAATGATCATATTATTATTTTTAGTGGTTTATTTGGTCTTCTAACTCCAGAGACTCTAATTCCAGATTATAAATTAAAAATGAATGTTTTGTCATTAAAAAGACTTTGGGGCCCAATTATTACAGAGTATTTAAGTAAAGAAGAGTTAATTTTTGATTTATTGCCTCAAGTACATAGAAAAGCATATACACCTAATAAAAATACAGTTCAAATCGACTTTTTAGTAAAGCATAAAGGTAAAACCACTGCTGCTGGTCATTTTGGAAAATCTGTTAAGGGTGAATTCGTCCGCTTTTTAGCAAAAAACCAAGTAAAGTCTACAAAAGAGTTTTCTAAATTTGAATATGATGGTTTTAAATGGGACGGAAAACATTTTATAAAAAATACTTAAGTGTCCGCTTTTCAAAATTATAAATATATTTTTTATGATTTAGAAACTACTGGTCAAAATCCATGTTTTGATCAAGTTATAAGATTTGCTGCAAAAGAAACTGACTCCAATCTAGAAATTATTAATGAGTATAATATCAATATCAAATTAAGAAATGATATTATACCCCACCCAAAAGCTTTATTAGTCAACAGATTAAGTATAAGTGATTTAAATGACGGTTTAAATGAATATGAGGCATATAAAGAAATCCATATAATCATGAATCAACCTAATACTATCAATATAGGTTATAATAGTTTAAGCTTTGATGATAGTTTTTTACGTTTTGGTTTTTATAGAAATTTATTAGATACTTACACCCATCAATTTAACAACAAATTTCGTGCTGATTTATATAAAATGATTTTTATATATTATTTATATAAAAGAGATGAATCAATAATTTGGCCTACTCCAAATAATAGGCTAAGTCTAAGATTAGAAGAAATTAATAGAATTAATAATTTATATGAAGGTATGTCTCATGATGCCGAAGTAGATGTATTTGTAACAATCGAATTAGCAAAAAAATTAAAAAAAATAGATCACAAAATGTGGGATTATTTAATTTCTTCTTTTGTTTCAAAAAATGATAGTAATTATTTTAATCAGTTAAATACTCTCACTTGCATTGATGACAGCCATTATAAAATTGGTGTATTTATTAGCAATAAAAATGGATTAAAATCTAATTATGCATCGCCAGTAATAGAATTATGCACTGCGTATGAGAATGGACAAAAAAGAGAAAAGAAGAAGCGTTTACTACGTTTAGATAATTATGTATTTGAAGATTTTACAGAGGAAAATTTTGTGACAAAAATTCAAAAAGGAATATTATCAAAAACCTTTGGTGAGCCAAACTTTATATTACCCTTCTCAGATAAATATCTTCGTATATTTAATGAGTATATTAATGGATTAGCTAAATCTAATTTAGAATGGCTTAAGCATCATCCTCAAGCCATGAAAAATTTGATAAAAGAGCATCAAAATACTGAATATACTAATGAACATACAGTCGATTTAGATGCATCATTATATCAATCAACAGAAAAAGGAGGTGGTTGGTTTACAAATGAAGAAAAATCTTATAGAGCTGAATTTCATAGTTTAGATATAGAAAATAAAGTTGATTTTTATCAAAAATTAGAGACAAATAATTTACTAAGAATTAAAAATATTGTATTAAGAATTTTAGGAAGGAACTATTTTGACTTTATTCCTGAGGTGTTGCAAAATAAATATTCTAAATATTTAAATTCAATTTTACATAAGGCACCAATAACATCAGATTTTTCAGATAAAATGCGTGTAGATCCAAATTTATTATTAAAAGAAACTCGAGATATATTAAAAAATAATAATTTATCAATTGATGATAAAAAAATATTAGATGAATTAGAAAATTATATTTTAATGAAAACTGAAACACAGCAAGATTTAGGTTTTTGATAACATTAAAATCTATATTAATTTAATCCCATGGCATTACCACTTAAAAAAGAAATTTTATCCGAAAGCTCCAAATCAGATGGAGCTTTTTTTTTATCTAAAAAGCCTGCAACCTTACTATTAGAAAATAATTCAGTATTTAAAGGATATGCATTAGGTGCTATTGGCTACAGCACTGGTGAATTATGTTTTAATACTGGTATGGTAGGTTATCAAGAAATATTAACAGACCCATCATATAGCGGTCAAATAATTTTGATGACTTATCCACACATTGGTAATTATGGTATCAATTTTGAAGATTCAGAAAGTCATAAAATACAAGCTTCTGGTTTGATTATTAAAGATATTAGTGAGCTGCCTTCAAATTTTAGATCAAAAAAATCTCTTGATCTGTATCTAAAAGAAAATAATATAGTTGGAATTTATGGTTTAGATACAAGAGCAATTACTCGCATTATAAGAAAACATGGTTCAATGAATGCAATTATTTCATCAGACCAAAAAAAGATCAAAATATTACAAAAAAAATTGCTAGAAACACCTTCTATGGAAGGTTTAAATTTAACAGAAAAAGTCACTTGCAAATCTAGCTATCATTTTAATTCTCAAAAAAATTATAAATATAAAATTGCAGCAATTGATTTCGGTATTAAATCAAATATTTTAAGATTATTGAGTGAACGTAATTGTAGTATTACTGTTTTTCCAGCTTCTGTTTCAAGTCAAGAAATACAAGAATTTAACCCAGATGGAGTATTTTTATCAAACGGTCCTGGTGATCCAGCCGCAGTAAAAGATGCAATTAAATGTATTAAAGAAATATTAGGGAAATTTCCAATTTTTGGAATTTGTTTAGGGCATCAATTACTTGGGTTGGCTTTAGGTGCTTCAACATTTAAACTTAAATATGGACATAGAGGTATTAACCATCCTGTAAAAAATATAAATAATGGTAAAATTGAAATTACAAGTCAAAATCATGGTTTTGCAATTTTAAAAGAAAATTTACCAGATAATATAGATATAACTCATATTAACTTAAATGATAATACTATTGCAGGTATTTCATGTCCTCTCTTAAATGCTTTTTCTGTTCAATATCATCCAGAATCTGCACCTGGACCTTACGATTCACAATACTTATTCGACTCATTTATTAAAATGATGGAAAAAGAATAAATGCCTAAACGAAGTGATATAAAATCTATATTAATTATTGGTTCAGGGCCAATAATCATTGGCCAAAGTTGTGAATTTGATTATTCAGGTACTCAAGCTTGCAATGCTTTACGTGAAGAGGGTTATAGAGTGATTTTAATTAATTCAAATCCTGCCACTATTATGACTGATAAAAACTTAGCTGATGCAACCTATTTAGAACCTATTACTACTGATTCAATTGAACAAATTATCATTACGGAAAAACCTGATGCAGTTTTAGCTACGGTTGGAGGGCAAACTGCTCTTGACATTGCTATTAAAATGGATAAATCTGGTATTTTTAAAAAATATAGTATTGAACTTATTGGAGCAAATATTAATTCTATAGAAACTGCAGAGAACAGAGAATTATTTAAAAAGGCAATGGATAGTGTGGGAATAGAAACTGCGAAAGGTGGTTTTGCTAAGACTATAAAAGAAGCTGAAGAAATTATATTAAAAATGGATTTTCCTGCTATAATTAGGCCATCTTTTACATTAGGAGGGACTGGTGGTTCTGTAGCATATAATAAAGAAGAGTTTAATAAACTAGTTATGATTGGATTAGACGCGAGCCCTATATCAGAAGTATTAATTGAAGAATCATTGATTGGCTGGAAAGAGTTTGAAATGGAGGTTGTAAGAGATTCTAATGACAATGCAATCATTGTATGTTCAATTGAAAATGTAGATCCGATGGGAATACACACAGGCGATAGTATTACTGTTGCTCCAGCCCAGACGCTGACTAATATAGAATATCAAAAAATGAGGGATTACTCAATATTATGTCTTAGAACAATAGGTGTAGATACAGGGGGATCTAATGTTCAATTTGCTGTTAATCCTGTTAACGGTAGAATGATTATTATAGAAATGAACCCTAGAGTAAGCAGGTCTTCTGCTTTAGCTTCTAAGGCAACTGGATTTCCTATAGCAAAAATTGCTGCCAAGTTAGCGGTGGGGTATTATTTAGATGAATTACCTAACGAAATTACAGGTATGACTGTAGCAGCTTTTGAACCTACAATTGATTATGTAGTTACAAAAATTCCTAGATTTGATTTTGAAAAATTTCCTTCTTCAAAAGGAATTTTAGGAGTACAAATGCAATCAGTTGGAGAAGTGATGGCGTTTGGAAGAACATTTCGTGACAGTTTACAAAAAGCCTTTCAATCATTAGAAGTTGGACTTATAGGATTAGAGCCAAAGATTACTGAATATCGATCATTAGACATGACAAAGATAGGAATAGGTACAGCCTATAGACTATTAAAAGTAAAACAAGCTTTTGATGAGGGTTATAGTCTGGAAGATTTATATGAAAAAACAAAAATTGATAAATGGTTTTTAAATCAAATAAAAAATATTTCACTTATATCTACATACAAAACTAAAATTACTAAAGATTTATTATTTTTCATGAAACAGGAAGGTTTTTCTGATATGCAAATATCTCAAAAATTTGACATTGAAATAAATAAAATTATTGATATGCGACTTCAGTATAATATTAAACCTACTTTTAAATCAGTTGATACTTGTGCTGGAGAATTTTCTGCTAAAACACCATATTGTTATTCTGTCTATGAAACTGAAAATGAAATTGACCCTTTACCAGGCAAAAAAATTATAATATTAGGAAGTGGACCAACAAGAATTGGACAGGGGGTTGAATTTGATTATTGTTGTGTGCAGGCTATTTTAGGATTAAAAGAAGCAGGATATAAATCAATTATGTATAATTGTAATCCTGAAACAGTATCTACAGATTATGATATTTCAGATAGATTATATTTTGAACCATTAACATTTGAGCATGTAATGAATGTGATTGACTTTGAAAAACCTGATGGGGTACTAATCCAGTTTGGTGGACAAACTCCATTAAACATAGCAAATCAATTAAAGGAAAATAATGTAAAAATTATAGGGACAAACCCTAGTTCAATTGATTTAGCAGAAGATAGAAAAAAATTTGGCAATGTATTAAACAAATTAAATATTCATGCACCTAAATGGGGAACTGCATATTCTATTGAGGAAGCATTAAAAATAGCTGAAGATATTAAATATCCTGTATTAGTCAGACCCTCATATGTTTTAGGTGGAAGAGGAATGGAGATTGTTTACGATCATGATGACTTAAAAACTTATGTTGCAAAAGCCGCTTTAGTATCTGGTAAACATCCAATATTAATTGATGATTTTTTAGAAGATGCTTTTGAATTTGATGTCGATGCTTTATGCGATGGAAAAGAGGTTTATATAGCGGGTATAATGCAACACATAGAAGAAGCAGGTATTCATTCGGGTGATTCAACATGTGTGTTGCCAGCATACGAATTATCAATAAATCATCGTACAAAAATTGAGAATCACACTAAAGTATTAGCATTAGAATTAAATACTATTGGATTAATTAATATTCAATTTGCAATTAAAGATGATCAAGTTTTTGTTTTAGAAGTTAATCCAAGAGCAAGCAGAACAATCCCATTTGTAAGTAAAGTAACTGATATCCCATTAGCTAAATTTGCCTCACAAATAGCAGTAAAACATAAAATTAAAGATTTTAATTTATCCAAAAAAATTAATACAAATTTAATAGCTGTTAAAAAACCTGTTTTTCCATTTAATAAGTTTCCAGAACAAAGTATTTTTTTATCCCCAGAGATGAAATCAACAGGAGAAGTAATAGGTTTAGACACTCATTTAGGTTCTGCATATGCTAAAGCAGAGCTTGGTGCAGGAAATTCTATACCACTAAAAGGAACAATTTTTATTTCTGTAAATGACATAGATAAAATGAAAGTAATTCCTATTGCTAGAGATTTTTATGAATTAGGATATAATATAATAGCTACTACAGGAACTCGTAATTTATTGATTCAAAATGGAATTGAATGTGATAGAATTTCTAAAGTGGGAGAAGCTAGACCTAATATAGTAGATTATATTAAAAATCAAGATGTTCAGTTCATTATTAATACACCTTTGGGTCAAAAATCTAGATATGATGAATATGAAATAGGTAAAAGTGCAATTAGACATAAAATTCCAAATACTACTACCATTTCTGGAGCACAAGCAGCATTAAGAGCAATTCGTAGTTTAAAAAATAATAAAATGAATTATAATAGTTTGCAAAATATATTTAAAAAGAATTGATGAATATTGGTCTTAATATTACTCAAAACACTAAAAATTTTAATTCATATTTAAATAGAATAAAGATTAGAACTAAAGATTATAAAGAATGTAATTTTATTGATGTAAGTTCGGATTTAAAGCTTCACAAAAATATTAAAAAACTAGATGTTTTACTAACTTATAAAATCAACCAACCTCTTTTTAAAAAATCATCAAATAATCTAAAATGGATACATTTTGGAGTAGCAGGTGTAGAAGATAATTTGTTTAAAGATTTAATAAAAAGTAAAACGATTATAACAAATTGTAGTGGTATTCATGCTAGACCAGTTTCAGAATTTATTTTAGCATCAATTTTATATTATTGCAAACGATTTGATGCTTGTAATGATTACAAAATCGAAAGAAAATGGAAACAATGGCAAATTGCTAAAACAATGATTCAGTTAAACAATAAAAAATTAGGGATTATTGGATATGGAAAAATAGGAAAAGCAACTGCTAAACTAGCTAAACAATTTGGTATGGAGGTAATAGCTACTAAAAGATCACAAAAAAAAATATCTCAAAACAAATATGTTGATAGATTAATTCCATTGTCAAACATTAATGAGTTATATAAACAATCTGATTTTATTGCAATAACATGTCCGTTGACTCCTTTAACAAAACATATGCTATCATTTGAGGAGTTTAAAACAATGAATGATAATGTATATATAATTAATATAGCTAGAGGAGGAATAATTAATGATGACGCATTAATCTATGCTTTAGACAATAATCAAATTTCAGGAGCAACTTTAGATGTATTCAATGAAGAGCCCTTAAATGAAAACCACCCCTTTTTTAATTATAGAAATCTGTTTTTATCTCCCCATATTTCAGGTAATTTTCCAGAGTATCAATCAGATATGATTGATCAGTTTTGTGATAATTTATTAAGATTTTTAAATAAAAAAGTTCTTAAAAATAGAATTTGTAAAACCCAATTATACTAAGGATATTAATATGAATAATTATTTTCCACCTATTGATCCATATAATACATTTAATTTAGAAGTTTCAGATTTGCACACTATAAATGTTGAAGAATCAGGAAATCCAAAAGGAAAGCCTGTAGTATTTTTACATGGTGGACCAGGTGGTGGAATTGAACCAATATATAGACAATATTTTAATCCAAAAGTTTGGAGAATTATTATTTTTGATCAAAGGGGGTGCGGTAAAAGTACTCCTTCCTCAGAATTAATTGATAATACTACTTGGGATTTAGTTGAAGATATTGAAAAGATACGTAACTATTTAAAGATAAAGACTTGGACAGTTTTTGGAGGTAGCTGGGGATCCACACTTGCATTATCATATGCAATTACTTATCCAAAATTTTGTGATGCTCTAATTCTAAGAGGCATATTTATGCTTAGAAAAAAAGAGCTTAATTGGTTTTATCAAGAAGGCGCTAGTTATATTTATCCTGATGCATGGGAAAAATATCTTGCACCTATTCCAAAAGAAAAACAAGACAACCTGATGAAATCATATTATGAAATATTAACAGGTAATAATAAAAAAGATAGATATAAAGCTGCTAAAGCATGGTCAATTTGGGAAGCAAGTACCAGTAAACTTTTACAAAATAAAAAATCTTTACATCATTTTGAAAATGAAGAAGTAGCTGATATGTTTGCAAGAATAGAATGTCATTATTTTGTTAACAAAGGTTTTTTTGAATATGATGGATGGTTATTAGATCAAATTGATAAAATTAGACATATACCCTGTGTAATTGTGCAAGGACGTTATGATGTTGTTTGTCCTATGATTTCAGCTTGGGAGTTACATAAAAAATGGCCAGAAGCGGAGTTTCACATTATACCCGATTCAGGCCATTCAATGTTAGAAATAGGTATTAGGGATAAACTGATAGATTACACAAATAAATTTTCTAGATTATAAATCGTTTGTTAATAATATATAATTAATTATAAATTAATTGCTCAATTGGCCCGTTCGTCTAGTGGTTAGGACCCAGGGTTTTCATCTCTGTAACAGGAGTTCGATTCTCCTACGGGCTACAAGTGCTCAGATTAATTTCTGAGCACTTTCTTTAATAGGAATACATTTATGAAAACAATAAAAAAAATTTATGATAATGAGTTAAACAATTTAAATCACGCTGTTAAGGATGGTAAAAGCTTGTATCATACTTTTACTTTATCTTCAATTAAAGATAATGTTCCTGAATCAAGGACAGTTGTTTTGCGTGATGTAAAAATCAATCCTTTTAAAATATATTTTAATGCAGATTATAGAAGTCCAAAAGTAAAACAATTATTATCTAATAATCTTTGTTCAGCATTATTTTATAATATTCAATCAAGAACACAGATAAGATTAACATGCCATGCAATTATGCATTACAATAATAATTTCGCCATGAAAGTATGGAATAAAACAGCTTTACAAAGTAGAAAATGTTACATGGGTCCTTATGCACCTAGCCAACAATTAAAAAAATGGCACCCTAATATTCCATTAGAATATTTAAAAAAAGATCCTGACAAAAAACACAGTGAAGATGGATATATAAATTTTACACACATTGAATTAGAAATTATCCAAACTGATATTTTGCAACTTCATCATGATGGTCATATTAGATTTAAATATGATAATCAAAATAACATATATTATGTTAGTCCGTAAAATTTTTATTATTTATTATGGAAAAAAAATACTTATGCCAAACATGCCATCAATATAATTTTATAATTATTGAGGATTCTTATTGTTCTGAAACAGTAGACTTGATAGAGGATTGTCAAACATGTTGTAATCCAAATACAATTTCATATACAGTTGAAAATAATAAAATAGAATATTTTGAGGTAATAAAAACTTATTGATTTAGTTTATTTTTAACTATTTCAATAGTATCTGCTATTGATATTCTTTCTTGTAACATTGTATCTCTATCTCTAATAGTTACACAATTATCATCTTTTGTCTCTCCATCAATTGTGATACAATATGGAGTTCCAACTTCATCGTGCCTTCTATATCTTTTACCAATAGCATGTTGCTCATCATAACGTGCATTGATTCCAGATTTCATAAAATCTTTTACTAAAGAGCGTGCAATTTCTGGCAAACCATCTTTTTTAATTAAGGGCAAAATAGCCACTTTAAATGGAGCAAGTTTAGGATGTAATTTCATTACAACTCGTTTAGTATCATTACCTTTTGCATCTTTTACATTTTCTTCATGATAAGCATCAATTAAATAAACTAAAAGCCCCCTAGTTGCACCAGCAGCAGGCTCAATAACATACGGTGTATATCGCCAACCCATTTTTCCTGTGTCTGGATCTTCTTTTTGTTGATCAAAATAACTTAATTTTGCACCAGAATGTTCAGCATGTTTTTTAAGATCGTAATCTGTACGACTAGCTACACCTTCAAGTTCATCAAATCCCCAAGGATATTTATATTCTATATCATAACACGCATCTGCATAATGTGCTAATTCATTCTTATCATGTTCTCTATAATTAAAATTTTCTGGATAATTAGCAAAGGATTGCCACCAATGTAAACGGGCATCTCTCCAATAATCAAGCCATTTTTTTTGACTACCTGGCTCTACAAAAAATTCCATTTCCATTTGTTCAAATTCGCATGATCTAAAAATATAATGTTCAGTTGTAATTTCATTTCGAAAGCTTTTACCCATTTGTGCAATACCAAAGGGTACTTTCATAGACATTGTTTGCTGGCAATTTAAAAACTGTACAAACATCGCTTGAGCAGTTTCAGGCCTGAGATAAACAGCAGAATCTTTTACAATTTTTTCAATACCTTGTTTCATCTCATCTTTATCTAAATGTTTATTTTCATTAACAAAATTTGCAATATCACCTAAGGCATCAACAGCCCCAATTTGACTTCTAAACATTAAATTAAATTGTTTCTCATTACTTAAAAATGGACTTCCAAATGTTGGGCTAACATAACCAGGAAAATTAAATACTTCAGTTGGATTTTGTGATTCATTATTAAAAAAACCAATTTTATTTTTTTCGATTACTTTCAAGCCTGTTAATATTTTACCATTTCGATTTAATTCTATATTAAATCTTTTTTGAATAGCTTTTTGATAATCTTTGGCTTGTCCTTTATCAGCACATGTTATATTTAATTCATCACCTATATTTGGGATTGGAGCTTTATCAGCCCTAAAACGTTCTTTGCTAATTAAACAATCTACTAAGGGATCTGAAAACCCTGCTAAGTGACCAGATGCTTCCCATACTTTTGGATGCATAATAATTGATGCGTCTAGGCCAGTAACATTTTCTCTTTCATGGACCATAGACCGCCACCACTCATTCATAATATTTCTTTTTAACTCTACACCCAGTGGACCATAGTCATATGCACTTTTTAATCCACCATAGATTTCACTACTTTGAAAAATAAACCCTCTTTGTTTTGAAAGAGAAATAATTTTATCCATTATTTTTTTATCTTGATTCATTTTTTCTTTTTAAATCTTTTTTTAGGAGAAGCTTTTTTGTCTTTAATTAATTTTTGCGCTTCTTTTAATGTTAGTTCATCAGTAGTAATTCCATTAGGCATTTTTACATTTATTTTTCCATCAGTTATATACATACCATATCTACCATCACGTATCTCAATACCACCTGTTAAATCTTTAACAATTTTTGGTTCTCTTTTTTTCTTACCTTCTTTTAATAATTCTACAGCCTGATCTTCTGTAAGATTAAACATTGGAATATCTACAGGAATGGATCTAGTTTCTTTTCCGCATCTAATATATGGACCAAACTTACCTATATCTAATTTGATATCTTGATTATCATCCCCCCATTTTCCAATAGTTAAGGGTAGACTTATTAAATTAATAGCTAATTTTTCATCTACATCTTCCATTTCAATATTTGGCGGTAAAGATTTCATTTTTTTATCGCATTGTACGTATGGCCCAAATCTACCTTTTTTAAGTAAAATATCTTCATTTGTATCTGGATTTTTAGCTATTATTTCTGGAGCTTTATTTTTTAGATCAATCATTTCATCAATTTTAGACATTGTTAAATCACTTGGAGGAAAATCAGTTGGAATTGTAAAGCGCGTTTCATCATGTTGTCCATAAATTCCATATCTACCAATTCTAATTTCTACTTTCTTTTTTTCACTATTAAATGATGAAATTAAACGTGCATTGTTTTTATCAAATTCTTGTTCTAATTTATTTTTTAATCCTTTAAAAAATTCAGTTAGATAATTTATTTTACTATCTTCACCTCTGGAAATTCCATCTAATTCATCTTCCATATTTGAAGTATACTTCAAATTAACTAGTTCATCAAAATAATTTTCCAAAAATTGTACAATCGCATAAGCAGTAAATGTTGGAATCATTGCTCCATTTACTTTATTTACATATTCTTTATCTTGAATTTTTTTTATTATAGCTGCATAAGTTGATGGTCTGCCTATACCTAATTTTTCTAACTCTTTTACTAAGGAAGCCTCAGTGAATCTATTGATTGGTTTTGTAAAATGCTGTTTTTTTTCTAAATCTACACAAGATAACTGATCATTTTCTTTCACGTCAGGTAAAACAACTTCTTTATCATCCCTATCTTTTTTGTTATCAGTTGCCTCAACATATACTTTTAAAAATCCTGGAAATAGTACAATTTTTCCTTTTGCTTCAAAAATATATTCTCCATTAGATATCCAAAGGTTTGTTCGTTCTAATTTTGCATTTTTCATTTGAGATGCAAGAGTTCTCTTCCATATTAAACTATATAGTTTTAATTGATTTGTATCTAATTTATTTTTTAATTCATCTGGATGTTTAAATGTGGAACCTGCAGGCCTAATAGCTTCATGAGCTTCTTGTGCATTTTTTATTTTACTACTATATTGTATTGGAGATGCAGGTAAATATTCTTTTCCATATAATTTTTCAACTTCTTTTCTACTAGCAGATATTGCCTCTTTTGATAAATGTACAGAGTCTGTACGCATATATGTAATATATCCATTTTCATACAATACTTGAGCAGTTCGCATGACATTTTGTGCACTCATTCTAAATTGACGAATACCTTCTTGTTGTAGAGTTGAAGTAATAAATGGTGCATAAGGTTTTTGAGTAAAAGGTTTTTTTTCTAATTTTGATATTTTCCATTTATCTTTTTTTAATTGAGCAGTAAAATCATCAATAATTTTTTCATTTAATACTATATCATCTTCATTAAATAATGTGCCTGTTTTTTTATCAAATGAGGCACCTGTCGCTACTTTATTTTGTCCAATTTTGATTAATTTAGCACTAATATCACTATCATCAGTTTGAAAAAGTCCGCCCAAACTCCAGTATTCATTTTGTTTAAATTTTGTTCTCTCTTTTTCTCTGTCAACTAAAATCTTAATGGCAGGGCTTTGGACTCTACCTGCAGAAACACCACTTTTCATATTGAACCATAATTTTTCTGATACCATAAAGCCAAACATTCGATCTAAAAATCTTCTAGTTTCTTGTGCATCTACTAAATCGATATCTATTTCTCTAGTATTATTGAACGAATCAAGAATAGCAGTTTTAGTAATCTCATTAAAAACTAATCGTTTAACAGGAATTTTAGGTTTTAATTCATCTACTATATGCCATGCAATCGCTTCACCCTCTCTATCTGGATCCGTAGCTATTAAAAGTTCTTCTGCATTTTTTAATGCTTTTTTAAGAGTTTGTACAGTTTTAGTGCTATTAGGAGAGACATGATATTCAGCACTAAAATCATTTTCAACATCAATACCTAATTTACTTTTAGGTAAATCTCTAATATGTCCAACAGACGCCTCTACAGTATATTTATCATTTAAAAACTTATTTAAAGTTTTAATCTTTGATGGGGACTCTACTATAATAAGATGTTTTTTCATGGTGCCTTAATTTAGTTATCAAATCTATGTATATTGCAACTTAATTTTTATTTAATAATTTTTTGATATTTAGAAAATAGTTTTCCAAACTTCTCTGCACTCTCTTTTGATGGTTCTAATGGGTATAAATTTTCTATTTTATTTAGGTCATCTAACATTAAACTACCATTTAAATGATCTAATTCATGTTGAAATAATTTAGATAAAAATCCAGTCATAGAAGTTTTTATTACCTTTCCATTTAAATCATAGTATCTAATTTTAATTTTATCATACCTTTCTCTAGAAACCATTAAACCCGGAATACTCAAACAGCCTTCTTCATCTAATTGTATTGATTGATTATCTACTTTGTCAATTTGAGGGTTTATATAAATTTCATAATTATTTCTATACGGATTTTTTATATCTGATGGGGCTGCAGCTTCCATTTTTTCAATTTCTTCAGCATCTTTTTCATCTTCAATTGTTTTCATTCCAATAAAAATTTGATAATCATACCCTATTTGATTAGCTGCAATACCGGCGCAACTAATTTCTGTATATGTATCTAATAAATCTTGTATTATTTTTTTAATAAAATTAGATGTAGGAAATGTTACTTTTTTAGTTTTTAATCTTAAAAAGTTAATATTTTCATGCGAAATATTTTTATCATCCCATATTTTTACTATTTTTTTTATTGGCACTTATAAACTTTCAATAATTATTAAATTATAATTGTAAAATTAAGACTTTGTTTTAATCAATTTCAATCTTTTGTAACTTTTAGCAAATTTTTAAAAAATATTTATAATATGAAATCATCAAAAAGTGGTATTATCCAAAAATTAAATTCTTCATTAAAAGATGAAGTTCAATACTCATTACCAATTGGAAATGAGTGTGTAAAATTAAATAATTTAATTAGTAAAAAAATAAAAATTTCTTTTAATGGTGATATTTTTTGTATCAGGTGTAATAATAAAATTAAAAAATCCTTTGCTCAAGGGTATTGTTTTCCATGCTTTCGAGATAGCCCTGAAACATCAGAATGTATTTTGCGACCAGAATTATGTAGAGCACACAAGGGTGAATCCAGAGATATGGAATGGTCTAAAAAATATTGTTTGTCAGATCAGTATATTTATATGTCTTTTACAGGAAATTTAAAAATTGGAGTAACAAGACATACTCAAATTCCAACTAGATGGATTGATCAGGGAGCAACTAAGGCTATTATTTTATGTAAAACGCCTAATAGATATCTTGCTGGTATTATTGAAGTTTATTTAAAACAATTTTATTCTGATAGAACACATTGGATAAAAATGTTGTCTGGAAAATTTGAAGAACCAGATTTTGATCAATGTTATTTAGAGGCACAGAATCATTTAAAGACTAAATTTTCTAAATATATTATTGATAGTAAATGGACTAGTATAAATTTTCCAATAGAATCAATACCTGAGAAAATTAAGAGTTTATCTTTAGACAAAGAACCTATTTATGAAGATATTTTAACAGGCATTAAAGGACAGTATTTATTATTTAAAAATAATAAAGTTGTAAATATTCGAAAATATACAGGTTATTCTATTACAATTAATTATTAATATAAATTATTATTGTGTACGATATTACCATTAACAACCGTAGCAATAATTTGAGTTTTTAAAATTTTATCAGGACTAATATTAGTAATATCATCTGATAATATAGATAAGTCTGCTTCATAACCTATATCAATAATTCCACGAAAATTTTCTGAAAATTCTGCAAATGCAGCTCCTGTAGTAAATATTTTTAGGGCTTCCATTCTTGATAGAAGTTCTTGCGATTGCCATCCCCCTTTAGGAAATCCATCGTGATCCTGACGTGTTACCGCTGCATAATATTCATGTAATGGATTACCTTCTTCAATAGGGCAATCTGATCCGCCAGCAATAACAATATCATTTTCTAGTAATGTTTTCCAACGACTTATTCTGTGCAATCTATGTTCACCAATTCTATCTTTTAACCATTTCATATCACTAGTACAGTGTGATGGTTGCATAGATGCTATTATGGAACATTCTTTTAATCTTTGAATATCATTTGTAGTCAGCATCTGAGCATGTTCAACGCGCCATCTTTTATTATTTTTACCTTTAAGGTATTTTTGATATGTATCTAAAACAAATTGATTTCCTCTATCTCCAATTGCGTGTGTACAGAGTTGAAAATTATTATTATAACAAAGTGATGCTATTTCATCAAAGTCTTCTTTTGAAATTAAAATTAAACCACAATTACAATGATCGTCAGAGTAAGGTTCATGAAGTGCAGCACCTCTGCTGCCAAGAGCGCCATCAATAAATGCTTTTACAGATCTAATTTTATATTGTTTTCCAGAATATTGACCTTTATCAAAAAAATCTTTCAGATAATCTTTAAATGAGGCACCAATCATACCATAGCATTTAATTGGCATTTTTTCTTCTTGAACTAACTCAATTATTGATTCTACAATTTCTGGTGATTGCCATGCATCATGAACATTAGTAATACCATTTTTAGCTGCATAATTTGCCCCAGTAGAGATCCATTGTTTTATTTTGTTTATACTAGGTTCTGGTAAATGTTTTCTTACCTCATTCATTGCATTATCAATTAAAATACATTCATTAATAATTGTTCCACCAGGTATAGTTGCATTTATGTTTAATTTTGTTAGATGAATAGTAGCTTGATTAATCCACGCACTATGGCCATCAATTCTAGTTAAAAATACTGGATTATTTGGGCATATAGAATTTAAAACATCTTTTTCAGGGAACTCAGAGCCATCCCATAAATTTTGATCCCAACCAAAACCTTCAATCCAATCTCCTGGATTTAATTCTTTACTTTTTTGATATACCAATTCAGCAATTTCTGTTTGAGATTTAACACCTTTCAAATCAACCATTTCTAATCGTTGACCTAGATTTTTAATATGAAAATGTGCATCAATAAAACCTGGTATAATTACAGCACCATTCAAATCTATTGTTTTAAATTTGGGATTAGGATTATTTAAGGAGTATATTTTTCCATTTTTTAAAGTTATACTTTCAACTGTAGGAAAAGACCCATTAAGAGTTATAATTTTACCATTGACAAAGTTTATAGGTTCGCTTTTCATAAATATATCTTATTTTTTATAGTTATAATTTAAAGAAAGAATTAAAGTAATATGCAAGTAATTGATTTAAGAAGTGATACGGTTACATTACCTTCAAAAGAAATTAAACAAGCAATTTTTGATGCTGAATTAGGTGATGATGTATTCCAAGAAGATAAAAATGTAAATTTGTTAGAAAAACAGGCTGCTAATTTATCTGGAAAAGAATCAGCTTTATTAGTACCTAGCGGGACAATGGGTAATTTAATCTCTTTTTTAGTGCATTGCCCGAGAGGTACAGAAGCTATACTAGGCAATAAATCACACACATTTATTTACGAAGCTGGTGGTATTTCGGCTTTTGGGGGTATACACTCTCATCAATTACAAAATTCTGATGAGGGATTGATAGATTTAGCTGAAATTAAACAAGCAATAAGATTAGATAACGTTCATTTTCCACAAACTTCACTTATAAGTTTAGAAAATACCCACAATATGTGTTTTGGAAGCCCTATATCTAAAGATTATATTGATGAAGTTTCTAATATTGCTAAAGAAAATAAATTGAAATTACATGTTGATGGTGCAAGAATATTTAATGCTACAACAGCATTAAATATATCTTTAAAAGATATGATTGATAATGTTGATTCAATCACTTTTTGCTTATCTAAAGGTCTAGCTTGTCCAATTGGATCTATTATATGTGGCTCTAAAGAATTTATACATTCAGCTCGACGAATGCGTAAAGTTTTAGGTGGTGGCATGAGACAAGCAGGTATAATCGCAGCAGCAGGTTTAATAGCAATAAATCAATTAGAATCACAAATCCAAGATGATCATTTAAACGCACAGCTTTTATCAGATGGTATTAATAACATTAATGGATTAAATGTAGATTGTGATAAAGTAAAAACAAATATTATTTATTTTGAATTAAAATCTAAAACTATATCATCAACAGAATTATTAACAAAAATGAAAAATAGTGGTATCTTATTTTTTGAAGTATCTCCCAATAAATATAGACTTGTTACTCATTATGGTATTACAAAGTCAGATATAAAATATACATTGTCCTCATTTCAAAAAGTTCTATCATAGAGATTTTTTTATAAATAAATTAAAAACGATTTTTTTATTAAAAGGTGAAAAAAATATGGCAAAAGGTGTAACTCCACAATCAAATGATGCATCTAAATGGTACACAGATGTAATTACTAAAGCGCAGTTAGCAGATTATGGTCCAGTTAAAGGAACAATGGTAATACGTCCTTATGGATATTCAATATGGGAATCTATAAAGGATGAATTTGATAGTAGATTTAAAAAAACAAATCATACTAATGCATATTTTCCTCTGTTTATTCCAAAATCGTTTTTAGCAAAAGAAGCTGAGCATGTAGAGGGTTTTGCAAAAGAGTGTGCTGTTGTTACCCATTCAAAATTAAAAGTTGAAAATGAAAAATTAATAGTTGATCCTAATTCTAAATTAGAAGAAGAGATTATTGTAAGGCCTACATCTGAGACTGTTATTTGGTCAATGTATAAAAAATGGATTAATTCGTATAGAGATTTACCTATTTTAATTAATCAATGGGCCAATGTTGTTAGATGGGAGATGAGAACGCGATTATTTTTAAGAACTAGCGAATTTTTATGGCAAGAAGGACATACTGCTCATTCTACAGAGAAAGAAGCTATTGATGAAGCTCGTAAAATTTTAGATATTTATCAAGATGTTGTAGAAAATATTATGGCTATTCCTGTATTAACTGGGTATAAAAGTGAATCAGAAAAGTTTGCTGGAGCAGTAGAAACATATTGTATAGAGGCAATGATGGGAGATAAAAAAGCTTTACAAGCAGGCACATCTCATTATTTAGGTCAAAATTTTGCAAAGGCTTTTGATGTAAAATTTCAAAATGAAAATAATAAAGAAGATTATGTTTATGCTACAAGTTGGGGTGTTAGCACAAGACTTATAGGCGCATTAATTATGGTACATGGTGATGATCAAGGTTTAAGATTACCGCCAAAAGTTGCACCGATACAAATTGTCATTGTTCCTATTTTTAAATCAGATATAGATAAAGAAAAAATTACAAAATATATTAAACCATTAATTAATGATTTTGAAGAAAATAATATTAGATATTTTTATGATGAGAGAGATAAAATGTCACCTGGTTATAAATTTAATGAATGGGAAATGAAAGGTGTACCTGTAAGAATCGAAGTTGGTATGCGTGATATAAGCGATAATATAATTGTATTTTCAAGAAGAGATAATAATACTAAAAATCAAATTGAAATTGATAAAATTAAAAGTTATTTTTCAAATCTTTTAGATGACATACAATTATCTTTGTTTGAGCAGGCTAAAAATTTTAAAGAAGAAAATACTTACCAAACTAAAGATTATACAGAGTTTAAAAAATTAATAAAATCTGGGGGCTTTGTAAAGTGTGGTTGGGATGGCACCGAAAATAGTGAAAATATGATTAAAAAAGATACTAAGGCTACTATAAGATGCATTCCTTTTTCTCAAAAAGTTGATGGAATAAAATGTATTCATTCTAATAATCCTGCTAAGTATGAAGTAATTTTTGCTCGCGCCTACTAAGAGATTTCATTGATAGTTTCATCTCAGGGTATTATTCTTAAAATATTTCCTTATAGTAATACTAGTATTATTTGTAATGTATTCACACAAGATAGAGGAAAGTTAACATTCATAGCCAAAGGTATACGCAAGCCTAAAAATCCTTCATTATCTATTCTTCAGCCATTTAATTTATTAGAATTTAACTATTATTATAAAAAAAATAGATCTATGCATTTAATTAAAGAAGCAGACATTTTATTTAGCTTTAGTCATTTAAGAAAAGATTTTTCGACCATACTAATTGGCTCTACCATTTTAAATATAATTAATAGATTATTTGAAGAGGAATACCCACAAGAAATTATTTTCAGATTAACTTATAAAGTTTTAAATCAGTTATCAGGGGACAAAGAACAAAGTAAAATATTATTTATATTTTTCTTATTTCATTTATCAAAACAATTGGGATTTATGCCTAATATTGATAGGTGTAATTCCTGCAATAGTATTTTTAAAAACGATGCTATTTTTTCTTTAAGATCAAATTCATTATTATGTTCTAATTGCAGTATAAATAATTCTTTAGATACAGATTTTGTGTTGACCTATGAAAGCTTAAAAAACTGTTTATTAATTAATACAACCCATATAAATAGTATTGAAGATATTAAAATGTCATTTCATCATTGCCAAGAATTATATAACTTTTTAATTTCTTTTATGAATAGTAATATTAATAACATGCATAAAATTAAAGGTATTAAAGAAATCACAAAAATTTATCATGAAGAATAAAGATATATCATCAAGATTTGATCCAAATAATTATCTATATAATGAGAATAGTAGATTAGGTGTTTATATAATCCATGGTTTTTCTAGCACTACTTATGAAGTTAAAAAGATTGCAGAAC
>CEOP01020208.1_pt1 | contig 29336 bp, 17 predicted proteins | sample 361301 | NCBI WGS metagenome assembly CEOP01 (sample SAMEA2619548, study PRJEB7988) | marine metagenome | biome: marine biome (ENVO:00000447); feature: deep chlorophyll maximum layer (ENVO:xxxxxxxx); material: "saline water (ENVO:00002010), including plankton (ENVO:xxxxxxxx)" | depth 55 m
CCTACCATTAACAGGTACAGGTAATTTGATTTTCTTACCAATCAAATCAGTATATCGCTTATCATCTGGATGAACAACTACTACTCCACAAGCACAAATTAGTTCAGGCCTAGTAGTTGAGATAATTACTTCTTGACCATCTTCAGTCTGCCATTTTATATCCACTAACTGGGTTCTTCGATTCAATCTTTCAACTTCAGCATCGGCTATGGTTGTCCCCTCAACTGGGTCGTAAATATTTGGACGTAAATCTTCAACAATAGTTCCTTTTTTGAATAGTTCGACAAATATGGATTGTGTTACTACTCTATAATTAGGTGCATCAGTAAGGTACTCCTTATCAAAATCACAGGATAATCCTACACGCTTGGCTGTATTTCTCATAGCTTGGGTGAATTCTTCAATGGTATCTCTACAAAGACCGAGGAATTCTTCACGGTCATAAGTTTTCATCTTGCGTTTAGTATTCTTTTCAACAGTGAATTCAATATTAATACCGTTTCTATCCACTCCCCATGGGAAATATACTTCCTTGCCAAGAAGTCTTTGAGAGCGTGCGATTACATCTATCATAGAATATTGTGCTACAGCGCCAATGTGCCATGTACCTGAAGGATAAGGTGGTGGAGTATCAATTACAAAGATCTCTTTGCCAGAATCAGGTTTGAACCCATAGCGCTTTGAATATCTAGCAGCATCGCTATTATGTTCTTCTTGAATCTTCTTTTCCAGGTCAACAGACCAGCGTTTTTCTGATAATGTAGGGGATGGCATGTGCCTCACCGGCCCCCTACTCGTTAACAGTACGGGTCCATGTGGCCGTTATCTTTTACACTTTCAAACCAACGCATGGTGATATTGAAAATATGCCCAAAAATCAACTCATCTTGTCGGCAAGCATTTGAAGTGCCCTTTATTGGCAAGTATGAGGAGAGGCTATGGTAGGTGATAACAAATCAGAACCTCCAGCCGCTGATAAGCGTAAATTCTCCAAAAGAGTGGCTGCACTTGCAGAATATAGTCGCTCAAAAATCCAGTCTGGCGCAGTAGACCTGACTGCAAGAGTCAAGGACTTCAATGCAAAGGCTGCTATAGATGCAGTTTTAGATGCTCCAGATAGATTCAAGCGTGAATGGCAAAAATCTGGTGCTACTGGTGCAATCACACGGTTTCCTATCGCTACAGTACTAGTTTTCTTGATGATAACAGCATATTTTGTTACTACATCAGGTTTTTTAGATGGGACTCAATTTGATGATGACCCAACTAAGCCAGCACTCAATGTCAACGGGGATTTAGAAGTTTATCTCCCTGAAGGAAGTGAAGTTGGTAGACTGATTAATTTGGTTGAAGAAGATTGGACCACCAATGTTATGATTATCTACATAGAATCTGGTGATGGAAATATTACAGATAAGAGAATTCTAGAACAGATAAGCCTTGTAGAAAAAACTCTGAATCCTTGTCTTTCAGCTTTTGAGTGCGATTTAGATGGTGATGGAATTAATGAAACTGAAGATGATGTGATTTACATTCTTTCACTTTCCACTGTTCTAAAGGAGGTAAATTCAAGCGCTCCTCGTGTTAGAGAAGCGATTATTACTGAACTAGGACAGTTAGGATGTGCTGCTGGTGAAGATGAGTGTACAAGTGCCTCAGCAGCAACTACTCTTAATGAACTTCTCGAGTCTACTGATGAGCAATTCGGTGGTTCATATGAGATTCCCAGTCAAAATACGATTGACCTTGTAGTAGGCGAAATGTATGAAGATGACGGTACTTCAACTCCTGGTCTGGATAAACTTGCACGCGACGTGTGTACTACCGGTTATGGTGATGTTAGAGCTGATAAGTACAAAGAGGACTGTGGTTCTCCTGATTACATATTGGACAAAGCCATCATGGCAGTTGCACTTTCAGATGAAATCGATGCAAAAGATTTCATTGCTCAGACACAAAAAATGCTGGAAGAGATGGAAAATCGTGAAATTTTCTGTAATGATGAAAATGGGGATGGAATAGCAGATTCAAAACCTTGTAATTGGAAAGATGAAAATGAAGGTTTGAATCTACAAATGGTTTTGACAGGTCCAGTACCTATTACAAATGCAGTAACTGAATTCTCTTTCAAATTATTCTGGGAGATTTTCCCACTTGCAATTGTACTTGTTGCCGGTGGTTTGTTTATCTTCCACTCAGACATTCTTCAAACTGGAATTACTGGAATTAGACCTATTCAAGGCATTAAGGTGGTGATTATTGCGGGTTTGCCTACCCTTTGCGCTGTATTTTGGACCTTAGGTCTAATTGGCGCTACTAATTATGAAGTCACGATGACAGTTATTATTGTAGGTCCTATTCTTTTAGCACTCGGTGTTTCATATGGGCTCCATATAACAAATCGTTATGCAGAAGAAGGAGGTACTAAATCTGAAAAGATGAAAGCCTCGCTTTCATCTACAGGTAAAGCTGTATTCCTTTCAGCAGTGACTACAGTTATCGGATTTATATCACTGGTTTTTACCCCAATGGCACCAATTCAAACTGTAGGAATTGCTCTTTCGACAGGTATTGTAATCGTATATATTTTGACAATGTTTATGGTTCCAAATTTGACACTTATTCTCGATTTACGGAAACCAAAGCATCCCCCGCTAAAGGCTTTTGAACATCTTGTCAATATTCCGGTAAATCACAACAAAGGAGTTATTGGAGTATTCATATTCGTAATTCTTATTTCAGCAACTGTTGGACAAGCAAATGTTGAAGAAAATATTGACCTACTTGGTATGGCGCCCGAATATGAACCATCAGTCCAAAAGATGAAGCAATACAGTTCAGATTTCGATGCTGGACAAATAGGTATGGTCTTGATTCACGCAAAGGTTACTGGTGATACCAATGACCAAGATACTGGAAATGATGACCCCGCAGAAAATCTCAAACGTATAGATCAACTTGAAGCCAAGTTAAACACTGTAAACAATGCATCAGCGGTTTCTATTGTGTTCCTAATGAAATCTACAGGTATTGCTCCAACAGTTTCAGGAACTCAACTTTATGAGTTTATCAATAATACTCCATTGCCAGATGACATTAAAGAAACGGCAGCATTACTTTTGAACAGAGAAGTGACAGCGGATGCATCATTTTGGGATTTACTGACCCAGCCTGATAATTATGGCTTACCCGGAACCACTCAATCCCAAATATTCTTATTAGACGTGTTCTATGCATCGATTACCGATGAGACTCGTGAAATTTTCATTAACAGTGAATTTGATAGAACATTGATTTATGTTGATATGCCATTTATTCCTGTTGCAGAAACCGCTTCAGGTGTAGAAGCGATAAATCAGCATACAGATACTTTCACCTCCGTAGATGGTGGTGGTGCGGAACACTTGACTGGAGTTGCAGCAACAGCCATTGAAGTGAATGAATTGATTGTCGGGTCTCAATGGACCTCACTTGGGTTTGCAATTATTCTTACTCTGATTACTCTGGCTGTAGTGTTTAGAGACATACAATATTCCTTCTGGACAACTGCTCCTGTTATTGCCACAGTTGCATTACAGTGGTTGGTGATGTGGCAACTTGACGTTTCTCTTTCTCTAGTTACAGTAATGATCGGTTCAATTTTAGTTGGTGTAGGAGTTGACTTTTCCATTCACATTTCTAATCGTATTCGAGAATTAGGTGGTGGTATAAATGCCATTCGTAGTGCCGCAATTGGAACTGGTATGTCCTTGTTTGAAGCAGCGATAGTAACTTCATTAGGTATGTTCACTGCATATAAGATTCCGATTCCGGAGATTAAGCCGTTCATTACAGTTATTCTGATTTTACTTTGGGTTGCTGCTGCCAGTGCATTGATATTACTTCCAGCTATATTCGTGACATTGGAGAAGATGGGAATAGGTTCAGTTCAAGGAACTACTGGCATGGCAAGAAAATTGGGTCTCATCAAGACCAGTAAAAAGGAAGTGGATGTCTTAGATGCAGCTATAGTCAAAGATGTCAAAGATGTTTGGTGAACAATATATCCAAATGATGTCAGCCTTTGGAATACATATGGCCGGATATTGGTTAATGAAGTCAGAGCCGCATGTTTACCCATTTGAACAATTGATTTCCGACGGCTCTACGCATTGGGATGGAGTTAGGAATTATCAGGCTCGAAATATGATGAGAGATGATATGAAGCAAGGTGATTTGGTTCTTTTTTACCATTCTAATTTCAAGCCACCTCATGTGGCTGGTGTGGCTAGAGTTTGTCGTGAAGGCTATCCTGATTTTACTGCTCAAGATGTGAATTCCAAATATTTTGATTCAAAAGCAACACCTGACAATCCTAGATGGATGATGGTAGATATTGAACCAGTAGTTGGATTTGAAAACATTGTAAGTCTACAAGAAATAAAAGATAATCCAAAATGTGATGATATGTTACTGGTAAGAAAAGGTCAGAGACTTTCTGTACAACCGGTAGAAGAGTTTCATTTCCACACGATATTAGAAATGGGCGGTATAGATCCTAAAACTCTCTAGGTGATTTAATGTCAACCGAGCAAATACCAGTTTCGAAAAGAGCCTCTAGCATCGAATATGCTATTAGAGATGTTGTAGTTCCTGCGACAGAACTGGAAAAGCAAGGTCATAAAATCTTGAAACTAAACATTGGCGACCCAATTGCATACCCTGGTTTACCGACTCCTAAGCATATGGTGGATGCATATGTTGGTGCTCTACAAGATGGTCGCAATGGATATTCACCATCATATGGTTTGCCCGAACTCAGATCGGCAATTGCTCATGATGAGAGAAGGAAAGGATGGAATGCAAGCGAGGAGGATATTTATGTTTGTCACGGTGTTACTGAAGCCTTACAAATTATTTTTGCAGCAACCTTGGAAGAAGGCTCGAAAGTTTTAGCGCCAGGCCCTCATTATCCGCCTTACATGGCTTATCCGCAAATGTATGGTGCCGAAACAGTGGAGTATAAACTGAAACCGGATGATGGTTGGTCTGTAGATTTTGATGATATCGAGGAAAAAATGGATGATAATGTTAGACTTTTAGTTTTGATAAATCCAAATAATCCGTGTGGTAATGTTTCGGGTAAGGATGAGATTTACAGATTACTTTCGATTGCTAGAAAGTGGCCTAATTGTATGATTGTTGCTGATGAAATTTATGACGGATTAGACTTTACTGGAGAACATGTTAGTGTTGCGAGTCTATCAAATGATGTTCCAGTATTTTCTCTCAATGGTGTGTCAAAAGTTTTCTACGCCCCAGGCTGGAGAATCGGATATTTGGCGATTCACGACCCCAAAAAGCGACTACTTCATGTCAGAGATGGAATTGAACGACTACTACGCTCACGCCTGTGTGCTTCAACACCTGCTCAAATTGGATACTTGGCAGGTCTTGACTCGGACAGAACTTGGATGAAGTCATATTCTGATAAAGTGATTAGGCAAAGAGACTTATGCGTTAGACGAATTGCTGAAATCGAAGGTCTGGAGGTTCAATCTGCAGGTGGAGCTTTCTATATGTTTGTTAGATTGACAGATGAGAAATGGTCAAATGATGACAAAGAATTCGTTCTTCAATTATTGCATGAAGAACATGTATTAGTCGTTCATGGAAGCGGTTTTTCACCAGAACTTGGCAGAGGACATTTCCGTATTGTTTTCCTTCCTGATGAAGATGTGTTAGATGAGGCTTTCAATCGAATTGAGCGATTTCTAATTCGACATCGTGACTATTAGTAGGCGAAGTATTGATGATAAGTAATAAGGTGGGAGTATTATGCAAGCGATGAAAAGAAGGAGTGTAGTTTTCCTCATTGTCTCTTTTTTTGCTATTTTTTCTCTTTCAATTGTTAGTGCTGAAGGAGATTCCAATACTGAATTTTCTATTGAACAATTATTTCCACTGATGTCTGCTTTAGTTATTGCTACCATGGTATGGAGATGGTTCATTCCTAATCAGTTGGCTAACCTTCAAGTTGCTTTTGAGATTGATGATGACCTCTATGAAGTTCATAGAATTACTCGAGATATTTCTGATGCACGTGAACTCTTGAGTGAAGGTTCGGTCGGATATGGTGTAGGGCTATACATGATGGGAATGACAGGGGTCATAATATTGATCGCAGAATTTATCTTCGATCCTGATTCATTTTTCGTGCCCGGCTTATACATAATTGGACTATTAATATTGATTCCAATCTTAATTTCTCCTTGGGAGACACTGAATGCTCAGTTGACTAGTAAGAAGCAAAAATCTCTCACAGGAAGTAAGATAATTATTTTCTTTCGTAGGACCTTTACACTGATAATACTTGTTTCCTCTACTTTAGCAGTTCTATACTATGGGATGAACAAGTCTGATGACTTATTCATTGAACCTGTATGGTTGGCTGCTGCAATGCTTGTTTTTATGGCGCCAACGATTTTTGCATATGGCAGGATTATGGGTGCATCTTGGAATATGCTTTTGATAAACAAGTGGAGAACTTCCAATGGCCGTAAAAATCCTATTGACCCAGACAAGGCAGGAATTTTAAATCGTTTATTCTCGTTGATTCTTGTTATTTTTCTACTAACAATGCCTCTTACCGCATTGAATGGTATAGTGACAGTAATTCATGTACTACTAAACGAACCAACTAATTCAACAGAAGTTTTGAATTATGGTGGTATTATTGGCCATTCCTTGTATGAACGTATTGATATTATTTCTGAAATTTTATTCGAATGGGAAATAATAAAGAGTATGCCCCAGTTTTTATCACTTTATCTTTCATTAAATATTGCTATTGTAGGTCTTGCCTTCATATTTGAATTAACTAGAAACTTAGTACTTGGTGGTCAAACATTTGGTGGCGTATTCGGTGTGACACTTGATACTCCTCGTGAAATTCGCTCCGAAGTTAGTGCACAAACAAGGCAATTGAAATTTGCTTTCGCTGGATTTTCGGGATATACTGTACTATTGCTAGTTCTGGTTTGTTACAAAGAATTTGGCTCTTTGATGCCTTTTACAGATTGGATTGAATCTAGGGGATTCGATGAAGGTATGCGTCTTTTGACTACGTGGATGTTTATCGCTGTTGGACAAACTGTTTTCCTATTAACTTGGCTAGTATCCATAATTAAATATTCATCTTTGCGTAACCTAAGATTTGACTTGAACCCAGATGAGAGGAGAGAAGGTGCGGTTAAACTTGCAGGTGGAGACTGGATGAGAACACTTGTAGATGAAGCAGCACTAGAGGAAGACATCGATTCATTAATTCAATTTCAGAGGCGTTCATTAGATGGTGACCCTTCATTGATCAGGCATGAAAAAGCAAGAGCTCGAATGTGGGAACTATCCATTCGAGGTTTGTGGCCTTTAGCAATAGAAGAGGCTAGAAAAGTATTAGCACAATCAGGTGGAGATGACGATATTGCTAGAATGCTGATTGCAGTAGGACACATGGCCTCTAGACGTCTTGATGCTGCTAGAGAAGCCCTTCACGGTCTTGAGCAACCGGAGGGATATGATGAACCAGAATTACTCAGTTTCGTTTGTGAATGGCTAGACCCATGGCAAGGAAATGTCGATGAAGATGATTTTTGGGATTGGGAAAATAATTCTTGTATTGACCATATTCAAAGTACTATGCAAATGATAAGAAACTGGAATCCCAAACAGAGTTTAGAGGTCATTCACAAAGATAGATTATCGCGTGTCGGTCAATTATCCCTAGTCTCACTTTTACGAGCTCAAAGAATGCACGATGATGCACTTGATATTTCTTTGAAGTTAGTTAGGGCTGACCCAACTGGAGTCCGACCAAGGATTGCTGCCGCACTGTGTCTTATCGATAAGGGTGATTGGCATAGCGCAAGGTCAATTGAGAAAGAACTTCTTGAGAGTGATTCGAATGACCCTAGAGTTCTAGCACTTTCGACAATTCTTGGGCAATCAATGGATGAAGAGGAATTTGAAGTTGCTTTGGTAACCGGCGAGGGCAAGAAAATGAAAAAATGGATTAACAGTGCTCCAGTAAATTCAGTTGCGGCACTGGGGATCAAAGGTGGAATGGATGAAGCGATTAATGCTAATGTTCTAGTCACAGCTCATGAAGCAACAAGACGTTCTATGCCTCCTAGGTATTCATCTGGTAGGCTAACCCTTGTTGCTAATGTCTTAATTCTGGTGCCAATGTGGATATTATTAGGAATTTATGTTGGTTCTGTTAGAACTGATATTCAAGGAGCAGCAGTTTCAGTAACTTTATTGCTTCTTCATTATTCTTCTAGGAGATTACTATCGCAACAGAGGCGACAGATTAGACATAGAGACCAGAAGGCTATGGTCGCATATGCAAAGAGAATGAGGAGATTTAAGGTGACCCCGAATAAATCGAATATCCCTGTTGGAACTCACTTATTATTATCTGGCATATTAGTCACAGTCAATGGAGTGGTTTTGGATATTGGAGTACCTGCATGGCTCACTGAACATCTCCCAAAAGACTCTGACAAAACAGTTAGAGCAAGATTGAAAAGACGTAGTAAAAAGATAGCAAAGTCTAGGCCACCGAGGCTTCAACCATTGGGTGAAGGGTGGTGGTTGAAGAGACCTAAGGAAGAAGGTTCTGAAGTTCCAGCATTGGAGAGATTAATTGGCGCTGTTGCATATAGAGGAAGAACATCCTATATAGATAGAAAATCCGGTAAAAATAGACGACCAACTGGAATAGTTAGGGCCTCTCCTAAACCAGCGCATTCTGTAGATTTAGGTTCTAGAGGCATTCCAACCAATACAAGAAAGTCTGAGCGTAGATCTAAATTACCAAAAAACAATCCAAATGTTAGAGTTGGCAATTCTAAAAATTTGCCTGGTTATGGTGGAAAAAACAGGAGACCTCCTGTTTGAATTCAATCAATGAATTCAAAGACCGTATGCACTGACGCTAAACCATGAGCAGAGATAATGGTTCATGGACGCCAAGTGATTCTACCGTTTCAAAGGCTAAGAAAGTATTAGATGCGACTGCTTCCAGTGGTGAACTTTACCGTAACGGACTTGGAATGATTGCTTCGGAAAATATCGTATCTCCAATGGTACAAAAAATAGTTGCAAGTGACTTGCATGGCAGATATGCTGAAGGTCTACCTGGGAGGAGATATTACCAAGGTTGTGATGACTTTGATACAATCGAAAGTTTAGGAATAGAACTAGCAAGATCTGTTTTTAATGCACCTTTTGCCAACATTCAGTCTACATCTGGTACTGTTTCAAATATTGCTGCTTTGAAGGCATTAGCAAAACCAGGTGATAAAATAACGGCAGTTTCAACTGCAGATGGAGGACATATATCTCATGCCAGAATGGGTGCTGTTGGTCTTCGTGACCTTGACCTATCCACTTATCCATGGGATGAAGATAGAATGGAACCTGATATTGATGGAGCTTGTGCACTTATCCGAGAAATCCAACCAAAAGTTTCACTAATCGGACAGTCTGTATTTTTATTCCCAACTCCATTGAGAGAAATAGCAGATGCCGCCCATGAAGTAGGTTCAACTGTAATGTATGACGGTGCACATGTACTAGGCTTGATTGCTGGAGGAGTATTCCAAGACCCACTTCGTGAAGGTGCTGATGTTATGACTGGTTCCTCTCACAAGACTTTCCCAGGGCCTCAGGGTGGATTTTTACTTTCATCAAGTGAGGATGAAAAAATGCACAAGAGATTGAATAATGCTATTTTTCCTGGAGTTTGTTCGTCATATCATTTACACCATGTCGCAGGTAAAGTGGTTGCATTAGCTGAATTTGAAGAGTATGGTCAATCCTATGCAGAAAATATTGTTAAGAATGCTCAATCATTTGCTCAGGCATTGGCTGCTGAAGGTTTTGATGTACTTGCAGAAAGTCGTAATTATACCGCATCTCACCAGGTCTTAACTAGACACGGTGGAACTGATTCAGGCGCTGGAGCAAAAGCTGCTGACTTACTTGAGCAGGCTGGAATAATCACCAACATGAATATGCTTCCAGGTGATACTAAGGCTCTTTCACCTTCAGGACTCAGGCTTGGAGTTCAAGAATTGACCAGAGTTGGCATGGGTACTAATGAAATGCAGGAAGTAGCATCTCTATATGCTAGAGTTCTATTGAAAAATGAAAATCCAAGTTTGGTTAAAGAAGATGTTAAGAATCTAAAATCTAATTTCCAAATTATTCGTTATTGTTTCAATGAGTCTAATCAATCCGGTTATCCATTGTAGGTTTTGTCAATGCCATTAATTGATTCTGGAGAATCTATGGTCGATTATGATTTTACACGTCAATTTAAGGAATATTTTTCCATGACTGATGAAGGTTCGATAAAAGATCCTCACAATCATGACTGGATGGTATGGAGTATCACTGATATCGAACGATGGTGGGGTATTTTTGAAACTAATTTAGCAGTTCCTTTCGGAAGAAAATTATTCAATAGTTGTTGTGATGAAGAGGAATATCAAATTCATGTAAATGAAATTATCAAATCTGGATGGTTCAAAAAATCGGGAAATTTGAAAAGGCTCTCCAATCGATGGAGTTTGTTTGGCTGGGGGAGACTAAATATTGAATCTAATCTTATCATGACAAAATTACCTTCTAGTATTGCGTCTGGTTTTGCTGTAGCAGGTATTGAAAGTTTTAACAAAGTAAGATATAAATCAGAATGGAAACAAATTAATCAAACCGAAATATTACTAGAACTCAATCGGGATATTAATGAGTTGCCAATCGCCAAAAAGCATACTCAATTGCCGTGGGTTTGTCAAAAAGATTCTTTGGCCAATAAATCATTAGATTTTGAACTTGAATCACGGGAATTAGGTTGGTCAGTTGAGGGTGAGGCTATGTTAATTTTACCCGTTTCATTATTCTCTAGGTTATTCTATTCGACTTTAGGTTCGAACACATCTCTGGGTGCAGAGATATTAGATTCTTGGAATGTCACAGGAATTGAAAGTAAATTCATCAAGCCACTGATATTAGCGTCATATTCTTCTTACCAATTATTTCTAAACTCAGATAAACATGTTTTTGCAGAATCTATTGAATCATGGATAAATGTCATCTCACATTATTGTAAACAGTGGGGTTGGGGTTATTCATCAGAAATCTCAGTTGATGCTAATTCGAATTCTATTAAACTCAAATATAGATTACATGAGAATCTACCATTTTTCATCGGTCAAATTATGGGAATTTGGGAACGTTCACATGGCAGAAAACCAAAAGTTTCACTATTTTTTAACGATGACGATGTTGATATTTTGATAGAATCATTGCTGGATTATATTTGATTTACAAAGGCCGAAAAATACGCATTAATGGTTAAGGTCTATAACCGAAGCATTGAGTCGTTTGCCTTGCGGTAGATACGCGGGTGTTAATAATGGCTCTAAATCATAATCAAATGGCATATGTTGCAATCGTTTCAACACTAATTTTCGGCTCATTATTCGTGGGTTTTACGGGATATCTACAAACTAGCGAATCATTAGGTAATTTCGATAGTGCATCTGAAGAAGATATTCAAGGTGATGGCAGTGTTTCAAGCGAAGCATTGGACTCCGATGGCGATGGATTGGCTGATACCTTAGAGGAGACCCAATTTGGTACAGACCCTCTCGATCCCGACACAGATGGTGATGGAATGGATGATGGCTGGGAAGTTGAACATGGACTCAACCCATTGGACAATGGTGAAGCAGATCCGCTTGAACAAGATCCAGGTGAAGCAGACACGGGTGATGCTAACCAAGAAAATGAGACTGAGTCATGGCCTGACCCCAATCAAGGTCCAAATGGTGACCCTGATAATGATGGATTGACAAATCAAGTTGAACAAAATCTTTCTACCGACCCTCAACGCTCTGATACAGATAACGATGGTCTAAATGACCGTTGGGAATCTCTTTACACAACAACCATTGAGGTTACCGGTGGGAATATTACTCTCTTTGACCCTCTAAGTGGAAACTGGGATTGTCAGTTACTCACTCTTGATTTAGAATTAGCATTAACCGAGAGATTCAATACTGATGATTTCACTCCTACTTGGCAAGAGTTAGGTAATTCTGTAGGTTCTCACTCGTGTGATGCAATACTTGATTCTGACTCAGATGGTCTTTCTAATTTCCAGGAAGAAATCTATGGAACCAATCCACTTCTCAAGGATTCTGACTTTGATTTGCTCAATGATATCGATGAAGTATCCAATACAGTGATTGATAATTTGATGATTGGAACTGGAGATAACTGCAATGAAGATTTAGAATTTGCCATTACTCGTAATGCGCCTTTCATGACCATGAATGCTAGTTGGTTTTACTTGGATGATGACGGCGATGGTCTACTAAATGGTCCCTCAGATTGGGATACGGATGGTGATGGAATGCCTGATGGTTTTGAATACTGTTACTCGCATATTACTGATTCACCTAATGGTAATATCACTGAGTTATTGAATCCAAGTGACCCTACTGATGGATTTTATGATTGGGATTCCGATGACCTAAATAACTTAGAGGAATATCAATCTGCTACAATCTTTGGCCCCAAAAATTTCACATCTCCTTGGAGTGTTGATACTGATGATGATAGTATGCCTGATGGATGGGAGACAAATAACGGTTTAAATCCAAGAGATGGTGATAACGGAAAATTAGATCCTGATAAAGATGGCTGGGATAGAGATGGCGATGGTGCTGTAACTTATGATGACCTAGTCCTCGATACCAGGGTTGTAGAAATTTATGTCGAGATAGACCAAGCAGTTCAAGAGAATGAAACAGTGGCTCGTGGAGAAATTATTTTAGCAGGTGGAAATACTGAATTTGTATACCTTAAGGCTAAGTCCGAAGGATTTGTTTATTCGATATTTGTTCAAGAAGACCAAATTATCACATCACGATTAACTTCTTGGATGGAAATAGTTGAACAAGATGAAATGTTTACCAATGAAGATGAATACGAAGCAAGATATCAAGGTAATGAACCATTTTTGGATGGAACAAATATCCCTAGTCCGATAATTGGACGTTCAACAGACCCAATGAATCCAGACACCGATGGTGATGGATTAAAGGATGGAATTGAAGTATTTGGATGGGATATCTTAGTTGTTAATCGTGGTGTTGAATTAACTCACGTTGTATCTGACCCTGGTTTATTTGATACTGATGAAGATGGTTTGTCCGATTTCGTTGAATATTCATCATTGTGCGATAGTGGGTCTAATGCCTCTAACCCTGATACTGATGGCGATGGTTTGAGTGATCAATTCGAAGCTACTGGTGGCGGAGGTACTCTTGTTTGGCCATTGACTGGTGGTGGCGAGGCATATACTACCAATGCATGTATGTTTGATACAGATAACGATGGACTTGAAGATGGTGAAGAAGTTATACCTGGTAAAGACCAATTTTTAACTCATGCAAATAATTCAGATACAGATGGTGATGGACTGAAGGATGGCAGTGAAGTGCTATTTATCCCTAGGCCATTCCAAGAGAGAACTCATCCGTTACAGAATGATACAGATTTTGACGGAATGCTAGATGGATGGGAAATGCAAGTTAAATCCCAAGAAGACAATACTAATTCGCACAGTCTTTGGGTTGCTACATCTTCTTGGAACTTGCCTAACTGTGAGAATACTGGAACGAATTCATGTACCAAAGAACCTGGAGGCTATGTATGGCAAAACTCTCTTGGAGGATTTATACAACAAAAGAAATTCGATGTTAGTGAAATGAATTTATCAGGTTTTAATATTCCAGTAAATCCACTATGTGATGGATGTAATGGAAGATGGGCTCTTGACCCTTCCAATGAATCTTACATCAGTAAGTTATCAGACAATGTCTATGATATTGACAATGATACCTTGATGAACAGTGCTGAAGCTCCAGATAAGTGGAATACTAATCCAGTAGACCGTGACTCTGATGGTGATATGCTATTTGATGGCTGGGAAGTAAAATATTCTCAGTTTGCCATAGAAAGTGGCCTTGTTGATAATGGTACACTCGATGCATATGGTGCAAGAGGTGTATTAGACCCTTCAATGTATGATAGTGATTTGGATGGGATACCAGATGGAGCTGAAGACCCCGATGAAGACGGTTTGAATAGATCCGGGTTGATTAAGAGATATTGTCCTGGATATAACGATTCTACAAATTCTGAATGTCATATTGACCCTGACTCACCAGATGGTAAGAGGTTTTATGACAACTTAGCCAACTATACTAATTTCGAAGAGATGGAAAACAATACTAATCCAGTATCCAATGACACAGATGGTGACCAATGGAATGATGGTCCCGAGGTGTATTTCCAAGACCATGACGAAGACGGTATGGCAACTGGATGGGAATATCATTACTCGTTTGACCCGTTTGATGGAGCTGATAGAATGTTTGACCCTGACGGTGATGGGCATGTTAACTACTGTGAATACAAGTGGGATACAGATCCGAAAGATCCTAACAGTTTCCCTGGTCAAGGTGAACTTTGCGACCCTTTTGAATGATTTTAGTTAGCACATGTAGTGCCAAACTTGATGAAACAAAAGGAATACAGAACTTCATGGTGAGGGGCTTAGTTGCTAAGACTGTTCTTCTTACCGGTTTGATTTTAATTACTTATTTTACACCAAATGTTGAAGCCACTCGTAGAGATTTAGTCGAAGGCGAGTATATTGACTTTGATGAATCACATGGTTCTCATTTCGTAGAATCGATAAATATCAATGGAACTATGAACTTCGATGGATATAATCATTCATGGTCAATTGTAGATTTATTTGATATAGATGCTAATGATAGTCCGAAATTATTACTTTCTGGAGACTATTTGGATTCCATAATTCCAGTCGAAGATGGTCTATGGAAATGGAATTTAATAGTCGATTTCTCTAGTCTTAACTGTACATGCAATCTTATCATTTCTTCTACTTCAATCAATGACAATCAATATTTTTCAAATTTATTAATATATTTAGGGGATAAAAATCACTTTCCTTACATTGCTCCAAACAGTGTTACTCATGAAAAAATAGACCAAGCAAATAATTCAATAACCTTCACAGTTATCAATCCATCTAATAATCAAAATGATGCTATAAATTCATTAAATCACGATATTATTTTGTATTCCAGTTTTTGTCAAGCACCTTCAAACATCTGTCTAGATAATCCAACGCCAATAAGTCTGAATTTCACATCTAATGGTGAGCAATTAACGGTTTACATTGACCAAGATGAATTATCGATTGATGACGGATATTGGTTATTTGATTTATCAATTCAGGACCAATATCTTCGAAATTCGAATACTATAACCTCTAGATTAGTTTTAGATCTTAATCCACCAAATGTAGAACTTACATCAAAGTCTACGGTCTATGAATCAGAATCGTTTTTGGTCTATGCATACATTGATGATTATTTTATTGGCTCGCAAATGTCTTTGACATGGACAATTACTGACCCAAGTGGAAATAGTAGGGGGCTATTGGATGAAGAATCATACCATAATTCAACTATTGAACTGGTACTTGAGCAATCTGGGTATTGGGACATCCAACTTCTAGTTCGAGATTCTGCTAACTTTATTGTTGTTGAAAATATCTCTGTTTTAGTGTACAATGTCATTCCAATAGTTGATTTGAGTATCGATGGATTATTCATTTCCCATGGTGACCAAATATTTATCTCACCAGGTTCTTCATGGACATTAAATGCATCTACTTGTTTCGATTCTGTTAATGATATTGATTCTCTAGAATTCGAGTGGTATTTGGACGGAGTTAAATTAGAACATACTGGTCCAATACTATCTGAAACTGATATTAATCTTGGTTCAAGTAAAGAAATCATGTTAACTATTTCTGATGATGATATGGATTCTGAAAGTTTGTCATTTACCCTTTCCCCCAATCCTTCAGTCGATGATGGTTTTTCATCTAAAGCAATTATCTACATCGGCATGGGGTTGGCCTTTTTGATTACATTCGCAGTATTGATTATATTACTCATGAGGAATTCCAGTTCCATCGAATTACCCAAATGGAATCCAAAGAACTGATTTTTTGTGAATTATAAAGGAATTATTCAAGAGTAATGGTGTTTTGGTGGTATCATGTTCGATGATGCTAGGGCTCTTGTAGGCACCGCGCCTCCGCCAATATCTATTGATGAATTTCGTTCTAGACAAGATAGATTGTTTTCTCAAATAGGTAGTGATGAAATTGTTATTTTATGTTCATCTCCTGAAACGATTCACTCTAATGATGTTCATCACCCATACCGTTCGAAAAGTGATATGATTTACCTTACTGGGTGGTATGAACCTGAGTCTGTTATGTTTGCAGAATGTGTTGAAGGTAACTGGGAAGTCACTCTATTTGTCCAGCCCAAAGATACTCTAAAGGAAATTTGGGAAGGCCGTAGGCCTGGCGTAGAAGGAGCACTCAAAGATTGGGCTGTTGACTCAGCCTATCCTATTGAGGAACTGAGCGATAGATTAGGAGATGTCATTGCGGGTTGCTCGAAAGTTTATCACCAAACAGGAATTCGTCATGAGATTGATTCGATAGTAACCGGTGCTATTCAACTGAGGGGTCGTGCACGACAAATGAATGGTAGTGGACCAGTTGGTATAGAAGATCCAAGTACTAAAATTGCTGAATTACGTTTGAGAAAGTCTCCTGCCGAAATTGAACAGATGAGACATGCAAGTATTGTTTCAAGTATTGCTCATGAAGCAGCCATGCGTTCTTCGATGACCGGTCGTACTGAAAACCAAATCCAGGCAATTATTGAAGGATTTTTTGTATTCGCTGGAACATCAGGATGGGCTTATCCATCGATAGTTGGATGTGGTGAAAATGCAACAATCTTACACTATAAAGAAAATGATTCACCATGTAATGATGGGGAAATAATTCTTATTGATGCTGGTTCTGAATTCCGTGGCTATGCTTCAGATATCACACGTTCTTGGCCAATCAATGGTAAGTTTACAGACGCACAAAAAGAACTCTATCAATTAGTCTTAGACTCACAGGAAGCAGCAATTGCTGAATGTAAAGTCGGTAATCCATACAATGCTCCTCACGAAGCTGCTAGAAAAGTTCTTGCTGAAGGTCTAATTAAATTAGGAGTTATAAATCAAAGTCTTGAAGAGTCATTGGACCATGAAACCGGGCAATTAAGAAATTGGTACATGCACAATACCAGTCACTGGATTGGACTTGATGTTCATGATGTGGGGATTTACAAACCCAATGGTGAGCCGAGACTATTCGAATCGGGAATGTGTTTGACTGTTGAGCCAGGTTTGTATTTTGGCTCATGGCGACCAGATGTAGATTGTCCTGAAAGATATTCCAATATTGGTATTAGAATTGAGGATGATGTTCTTATCACAGATTCGGGACCAGATGTCCTGACTTCTTCGTGCCCAAAAACGATTGCTGAAATAGAATCAATTGTAGGAAAGTCTTTCTGAAGGGTTTAATATGACGTGGCAGGATATTCTCGATGTTCAAAGGTCTTGGACTAAGGAGGATTCCTTGTCTTATAGATTAAATTTTGATGATGCTGTAGAATTATATCAAAATGCCCCATTACATGATTTAATGCAAGCTGCACACCAACGTAGAATGTCAATGAATGGTTCAAATAAAGTTACATTTTTGGTTGATAGAAATATAAATTATACGAATGTCTGTACAATAAATTGTCAATTTTGTTCATTTTACAGACCACCGGGGCATGAAGAAACTTATACTCAAACATTTGAACAGATTTCCGCTCGAATTATTGAACTTGAATCGATTGGTGGTTCAAGAATTCTTATGCAGGGTGGAGTTAACCCTGAAATTGAATTCGAGTGGTATGAGGATTTGATTAGATATCTAAGGAAAAATCATCCTACTATCGATTTGGATTGCTTTAGTCCTATAGAAATTGAAGGAATTTCAGAAGTAAGTGGTTTATCTACATTAGAGGTATTAACTCGTCTAAAGAAATGTGGAATGCATGGACTTCCCGGTGGAGGTGCAGAAATGCTGGTCGATAGTGTTCGAAATGATATTTCTCCTAAGAAAGGAGAGCCCAAAAATTGGCTTAGAATTATGGAGGAGGCTCAATCCTTAGGACTCACTACCAGTGCAACTAATGTTATCGGGTTTGGAGAAACTATCAGAGATCGTGTAGAACACTTAAATCGTATACGAGATTTACAGGACAGTTCACTGGCTCAATACAATATTGGATTTACTTCATTTATTGCATGGCCAGTTCAGTTAGAAACCAACACCTTTGGAAAGAGGAATCGTGGTTCTAATAAATTCACATTAGGAGCAGGACCAACCGAGTATTTGAGACATGTCGCCATATCGAGATTATTCTTAGATTCGATAGAGCATATACAAGCTTCATGGCCTACAATGGGTGTAGAAATTGCACAAATGGCATTGCTTTGTGGTGCAGATGATGCAGGTTCAACAATGATGGAGGAAAACGTAGTCTCGGCATCAGGTACTTCGAAGATAAGCGCAAGCGAGTTTGAACTACAGAAAACCATCATCCGTGCAGGTTTTAATCCACAACGTAGAGATAGCGATTATAATTATCTTGAAACCGAAATTCTTGAAGAGATTCAAATAGAACTTCCATCTCCAATTCCTTTACAATGAAATTTATTGATAATATACAATCCATATTTCCGCATGTATATTTCGGTTACCATTGCCAACTCCGTCAGATGGAGTATATTCTTGCCCATTGAATAATCCCTCATAATGTAAATTATTGCTACTTGAGCCAGTCATATCAGCCCAAGAAGAGATATCATATCTCCATTGTTTAACATCTTGACCAGGACACCATCCAGCTCTTCCATAAGGCCATGAACCATATTGGTTAGCTACAACTCCTTCCCCTACTAATTGCTTACATCCATCATTGGAATTAGCTATCGGATGCAATTCTGCAGTTGAATAACCGTTCATTGAATAGTGATGCTCATGGTTGCAGAATTCAGCACAATTCTGATTATCCTGTCCAAATCCATGTCCGGTAATGGTCGAGACTATTTCTACACGAGTCGTACCATTTGGGACTGTAAAATTGAACTGCCTTGAATATTTTGTTTCATCATTATATGTTCCATCAAATTGACCACCTGTAAAGGCAAATTCTCCACTGTTAGCAATATCATCCTCTCCCCAATTACTCAATAGGAATGAAATTGTCAAACTACCTCGATTGGCTCCACCATATCGAAATTGTCTGAAATCATTATCATCTAGCATGAATAGATATGGAGTTAAATCTGTTAACCATCGTCCTTCTCTACCATAAGTAGTAATCCAGCGAACAAATTCAGTTCCACAACTATTGACATCAACTGGGTCACAAATATACAAGTTAGCCTCATAATCCCATTCGTGACATCCACCTTCGCTTCCATCAGCTTTCCCATAGCGATTACTTCTTTCATCACAAGCGTGTTCATGATATATCTCTAATGTGTCATATGATGATAAATTTGCTGGGAATGTGACATTTCGTTTCGAGGAATATCCACCTTGCCAACCACCGGAATGGTACTCAAAATCCATCATTGTGATAACTTCAATTCCTGGGTCTTGTAATCTAATTTCTACAGGGAATTCAGCATTCCATTGCTCAGGTTCAAACGCTAAATGTAGTGGGTCTGTAGAACCGGAAGGATATGATGTCAAAGAACCGGATTCCCTAGCCATCTGGAATCTGTCAATACCCATGTATAGGGGATTATTAATCGAACTAATCATGTCCCCTAGCCCACCTGTTATGCTAGTCGCTCTTTGGTCAATATAGTGAATTCTATTACTCCACTTTGTCTCTTCAGAGGGATTGAGTGCATTTTCTACGGCAGTTCTGCGGTCTATGACGTCACTGTGATAACTTGTATCAAAAGAACCGTAGAATAGATGAGTATTGTCGGGGAGGTTTCTGATCAAAGTCCCGGGATTTTGACCCCACACATTAGAATTAGATGTACCACTAGAACTTGTATATTTGAATAAAAATAGATAGATGTCATTTCCAGTCCAAACCTCATCAAAGTAGAAAGTTGCACCTAAAGTAGGGACTGTGAAGTCAGGAACTATCTGCATTGGTCCGTTTAGACTGTTTGCAACAGTCCATGGAATTGGCAATTGCACTACAGTACAGCCTAAATTATCCACAGTCCACTTACCAGATGTTGAAGGACATTGGTCAACATTAGAAAATACTCCATCTCCATCTAAATCAGCACATCCAAATTCATTGACAATAATACCCTGTGGTGTACCTTGACATTGATCTAGCAAATCATTAACTCCATCATCATCAGAATCTCTCTGAAATGCAGCACATCCAAACTCATCAATATCCAATGAACCAAGAGGTGTATTTGGGCATTGGTCTAACATATCACCCGTGGAATTATAATCCATTATTCCATCATTATCATCATCATCATCTTCGAATAAATCATGACAACCATCTTGGTCAAAGTCATTATTTGAATCAGCAATCCAATATATTTCACCAAGTGGGCACGAATCAAAATCATCATCATAGTCATCTTGGTCATCATTTGAGTCTTCTACAAAATCATGACAACCATCTCCATCCCAGTCATTATTAGGTGTAGAAATCCATCCTAGGTGGCCTTTTGGACATGAATCAATGTAATCTTCGATACTATCATCGTCATCATCATCGTCTTCCTCTAAGTCATGACATCCATCAGTATCGTAGTCAGAGGCTGAATCACTAATCCATCCAACTACTGAAAAACATCCATCTTCGTAATCGGCTATACCATCATTGTCATCATCTAAGTCTTCAGTAATGTCTCGACAACCATCTGAATCATAATCAGTATTTTGATTAGAGTTCCATGAATTCTCTTGACCATCATTACACATGTCTAGTTCATCATTAATCCCATCTTTATCAGAGTCACTACTGGAAATCACATAGATCAAAGAAATATTTTGATTACTTGTCAATTGGGTCCATTCACCACATGTGGCAATTACCTCTATTATATCATGCTGTGAATCAGAGGCATCAATTATTGTGCTCCATAGTCCATTAGATTGCAACGAAATAGGAAATCCTTGATATGTATCAAAGTTGAAAAACATTGAACATGACTCAATTGAAGTATGTTGAAGATTACCCTGTAATAATATCATTTCAGGATTTTCCACAATCATGGCAGTTGGAATTACAATTATCGGAGCATATTCAGTAGGTGGTAAAATTTCTACTACATGTGTTAGATTCCCACCCTCAACAATATATCTTTGACTTGAATCTCCAGCTTGTAGATTAATTGTAACTGTATAATTGCCAATGATATTAGGAACAAAGTAAAGACTTCCAGAATCAAATCCTCGAGACCATGATAAATCACTAACTTGATTGCCATTGGGGTCAATTACCTTAGCAACACCAATCCAAGAATCATAGATGCTAGAATTGACATCAATTGAAAAGTCAATTACTTCATTTACGCTAGAAGAATCATGATATTCTGACCAATCAGCACTTATTATCAAGACTGGTTTATCTTGAGTTTCATCATCTGAACTAGTCGATTCAGGATTGGTACAACCCGATAATGTCATCAATAAGATTAGCAATATCGCAGTGGGCTTTGTCATGTCCATGGTATGTGCAAAATTTTGAATCAAATCAATGTATTGTCGAAGGGTGGTTAGTTTCGGTCCTACCGGAATTTACAGTTGCTTCGACAGAACTCTTATTCTTTGGATGCTGAACATTCAGTGGCTCTACCCACATTAATGACCTTCCACTTTCTCTAGTAATCATGATTACAAGTTCCCAGTGTACTCGAATAAGTGGTGAGAAAACAGTGCCTGGCCAGATACCTTTTGGAGGTTTCAAACAAACTTTTCCATTTGTAAGTTTAACATTTTCAGATTGTTCCATTATTCGCATTGGTCGAATAAAGAGACCTCCTTTGACATCATTTGAGTCCATAGGTGAATCTTCTCCACCACCAGTTCCATCATCCAAATTAACATGCCAATGGTGCGGAAGTTCAGTAGTCAAACCAGGTGGTGGTTGTTGATTTGTTTTTTTACCAAATGCAGTCATCAAAGATTCCCTACTCGGGGGTAATACACCAACTCGCCACAAAACTTGAATTTCCTTCCACTTACTATTTTTCTTTGAAAAATTAATTTCGACATTAAGGTCTTCATTCGCAGTTGGTAACTTATCAATTTTGATATTAGGGCTCTTTGGTGAGTCTAATAGAAATGTTCTTTGCTTCACTAAGTCTGATAAATTGGCCAACACTCTAAGAATTATTGGTGCAAATAAGATGGGCATAACAAATACGGCTAACATTGGATAGTCAAGTAAACCAAATCTTACTCTTCCTGTTCCAAAACCTCCAAGCCCCCAAATATCAAGAATTGGTTGTAAAAATAAATATCCTAGTGAAATTAGCAAAATTATTACCGCCCAATTTAGGAATTTCCTAATGGCAGCATGTATTGGATTAGGAGTCAAATACCAACCAGTCCTCTGCTTATCTATAACTGAATCATCTGTTATCGGTAAGTTTATTTTTTGACTAAAATCTATATCTAAATCAATAACTTTACCATCATGGAAATATCTTTTTTCGACTAGCCATGATTCTTCATTACCTATAGTGAATGGTGCATTATGGTTTTTCAGATATATTGAAATATCTTCCTCATCGATGTCTTCTTCAAGAATTTCCTTTTTACTAGCAATGGGAAGTAACTTAGGTTTGAATCGATATGATTCAAATGGCGGATATCTAATCCTCTCTTCAATTACTAGTTTGGGAATAAAATCACCTATGTAAATATCAATTTTGCTCCAGCTTTTAGTGCTAATTTTCTAAATGCTGGAACTTTTTTTAGCAGAGCCATTCCAAGAGGTACTGGTTTTTCAATATCGCCAACCTTGTTAATTAATTCAACAATCTCTGGTTTGGCAAAGGAATTAAAATGTTTATCAAGTTCCTTATCAGTACAATCACTGACAAGAAGATTACGTAGTGCTCTTGCTCGATTCTGCTCTTTTTTCATCTTGGAGAAATGCCTATTACAAATTTTATGAAGAGTTTTTTTGTCTAATTGATTATTGCTTACAGCACTAGAAAGTTGTTCAATAATACCAGAAATTTGCTCAAATGCAGGGCCAATTCCACCTCCAGTAGTCGGTTTGGCCATTCCGGCAGCATCTCCTATCAGAATCACTCGATCTTTGTAAGCGGTCTTGACCATTCCACTTGGAACTGGACCACAATATCTTGCAGTTTCAGTTATATCACTAAATCTGTCTTTCCATAATGGATGCTCAAGTAAATTATCATAACATTGTTCGATACTTCTTCCTTCGAGTCGCTCAGCAGTAGACCATAACCCAATTCGATTTGTACCATTGCCTGAAGGAATTACCCAAGCAAAAAATCCTGGTGCGATTTCTGAACCACTAAACATCTCCAACCATCTTTCGCGATTTTCATAACCGACAACTTCTGCTTGAAATCCAATCATCAATTCTTTTGGTCGCCCCATCTTGAAATGTCTTCTAGTCCAACTATGTGCTCCATCACATCCAATCAATAATGATGCGCTAATATTTTGGATTTCGTTACCCTTTTTCACTTCTAAAACTACTTTATCGTCATGGACTTGGGAATTCACCGGTTGACTATCCAACCAGATGTTTGCTCCTGCTTCAAGTGCTTGTTTTACTACACCTTGGTCGAAAATCTTCCTACATACTACATATGTTCGTATTTTTCCTTCAGTTCCGACTGGAACTAGCGTTCCGCTAGGTCCATGAATTAGTGCTCCATCTATTTCTTCAAGGACAGAATGGAATAAGCCAACTTCTTTCATCGCATTTGGAGTAACTAAACCTGCACATTGGAAAGGACGACCAATTTCTTCATGCTCTTCAAGCATCAAAACACTGTGTCCACGCTCGGCAAAATGTGTGGCTACGCGACCACCCGCTGGACCTGCGCCGATTATGACAACATCCCAATGTTGATGTCCCATGGTTTGAACGTAAAACACTTGAACATCAACCTTCGCCTTGGAAATGGGCGAAAACATCGTTTTTTGATGTTTATTTTTTGGCGAACTTATATCCCACAGACTGATTCTTCTTTAGGTAAAGTATAGCAGAAAAATTATTTCCTGATTTTTTGGCGACAAAATCGTCAAATGGACCGATTTCACCCTTTTCAACCAGTAATTTTGCCTCATCTCTAGTGATTACTCTCTTGGAGATCTCTCTTGAAATTTGGATTGAACAATCAGTTCCAACTGTTGCTGGTTGGTAAAATGTTTCAGTCTCCACAATTTCAACTTTGGTCTTTGGACAAATTGCTACAACTCCAGGTTCGACTTCAAATTTACGAGCATCAGATGCTGCTTCACGCGGTGGGAATTCAAATTTCACTCTATTTTTATCCAACACAAGGAATGCATTGAATGGTCTACCTTTTTTAGAAGTGAAATCCTCTAGAAGTGTTGATTTCCCTTGAGTCAAGATTTCTTTTGCCTCATCTTTGGTAATATCTCTTTTACACATTTGATGAGATAATCCTCTAAACCCACAATCTTCATTGTCACATGCATACATAGTAGAATTGATTCTTATTGTACCATGAGTACAAACCGGACATCCACATAGTTCCTCATCAGTATCACTAGATTTTGTCTCGCCGCCATTTTTAGAGGCGACCTTTCCTTCATCAGAAAGGGATACAGAATTAACATAAGGCTCACCATTTCTGCCAAAGAACCCATGAAGTTCGTCAATTTCTTTGTTTTCCATTAACCTAGATGCAGTTGTTCGGTCAAACCATCGACCACTAGTGTCTTTCCAAAATACGAATGAACATCCCTCATCACGACCTTTGTTTTCACAGCAAATATATGATAAAACGGTCTCATTAACATCGGCACTACATTTTGGACAAGGGCCTATTGAAGATTCATTTTCATACAAAATTGCTCTATCATGGTCACGAATTTTTTCAACTAAAGATGTGGTTTTCTCTATGATGTTGTCCATAAATTCTTTTTTGGTTGTATTACCTTTCTGTACTTCGATTAGGGATGCTTCCATTTCCCCAGTTAATTCTGCAGATGTAATCCATTCGACAGGTATTCTTCGTAGAATATCTATAATTCTAATTCCATGCGGTGTTGCAGATATAGTTCCTGCCTTGGCACGTCTGATGTAATCTCTATCAATCAATTTCTCTATTGTTTCCGCTCTGGTGGCTGGAGTTCCTAAGCCTTTTTCTTTCATTGCCTCAGCCATTTCATCACTTTCGAGTTTACGACCTGCATGCTCCATCAATCTTAGTAATCCAGCTTCTTTCAGTCTTCCTTTCGGCTTTGATTTTTCTTCTTTGAATTCATGACTAGTCATTGTCCCATCACATGGATTACCTGATAAATTGCCCCAACCTTCAGGCGCATCAGATTTCTTTGGTTGAACTTCTCTCCACCCTGGAGTTTTAATTGTTCGAACTTCTTTGAAAAAAGATTCAGATTCAATTTTAGCTTCTCTCTTGGCAACATTCCATACTGCTTCAGGATACCAAGATGAGATGAAATTTCTCACAATCAAGTCATACAGTTTTTTGTGATCATCACTCATCTGCATGTCAGGAATTTTCCCAGTTGGAATGATTGCATAGTGGTCGCTTACTTTTGCATTATTATAATTTCTTTTTACATTAACAAGACCATTCTTTACCAAAGTTTGACTAAATGTATTATAGTCATCTTGTGCACCGATTTGACGAATAATTTTGTCGACTTCCTTGTCCATATTTTCAGGTAGGTACTTTGAGTCTGTCCTTGGATAAGTTGTTAATTTAAATTTATCATACAAATCTTGTGCAGTTCTCAATGTTCGTCTTGCTGACCAAGACCACATATTATTTGCAGAACGTTGTAAACTAGTCAAATCATAATTAAGTGGCGACTTCTCCTTATGTTCCCTATCTGTTTGGGAAATCTTAGCTTCTTTGTTAGAGTTTAACAGTTCACTCAATCTCTTAAATTCATCTTCTTCAATAATTCTATGAGATTTATATTCTGGTCTTTCATCATCATCTTTGTGACCGTTTCTTTCCCATCTTGCATCCCAATTACAATCACCGGACTTGAATGATGCATTTAGTTGCCAATATGGAACAGGTACATGTGAAAGAATTATAATTTCATGATCTACAATCATAGCAAGTGTAGCTGTTTGAACACGTCCAAGGGAAATCGCTGTTTTCTCATTCCTCTTTTTAGGAAGGAATGAATTTGCAATACGTGAACCATTCATTCCAATTACCCAATCTGATTCTGAGCGTGAATATGCTGCATCCATCAGTGAGGAGTAATTTTCGCCAGGTTGTCTACCGTCCCATGCGGTTTGAATAGAATCTTTTGTCATCGATTGAAGCCACATTCGAGTAGTTTTACTCTTCGATTTACTGTGGTGCATGATGGTTCTAAAAATTAATTCCCCTTCTCTAGCAGCATCACATGCATTTACTACTTCGGTAGTTGATTTATCTTTTATTAGTTTGATAATTGCTTGTAATTGTTTTTTATTTCTACCACCGATCGGCTTGTATTGAAATTCTTCAGGAATATACGGTAATCTATCAACTGTTTTTCTCCAATCCTTAAAATCAGCATCATAATCATCCATATACTTTAATTGCAATAAATGGCCTACTGCCCATGTGACTTTTATCTCATCACTATCCCAGTGTGAGTCAGTTTTTTTACTGATTCCTAAAACATTAGCAATATCATTTGCGACACTTGGTTTCTCCGCTATCACAATAATTGCCATGGTTAGCCCCGATAGCCGAGCGTACTTGAACCCTCTCTTAAGATGAATTTACCCCAGATACTTTAGTATCTGTAGAAAAACTTGCGAAATAATTTAACAACTTTTCAATCAAGTAATTTTCTTTTTGAACGATAATCTTGTTCATTCCAAGGCTCTTCCGAATTTGGACCACCACAACCTACACAACCAGGGTATCCAGCTTCTAGCAAGTCATAGCATGATTCTAGTAACCATTTCCAGCCTTGATTAATATCGTATTCTATCCAACATATATTTTCATCCGGTTCAATCATACCAATAACTACTATCACTTCTGTTAAATCATTTTCAGGTTCTCGTAGTTTAATTTCTATTGATTCCCATTCTCCGAATTCTGCTTCTGGGAAAATTAACCTCGATGGTATATGTTGTGATATTTCATCACACAATTCTTGGAAACTTGACTTTAATTTATGAGGCAATTTAATTGAAATATTCTCCAAACGCAATACTCTTCGCGCAGATTCTCTCACGACAGGCCAAAGGTCGTTATCCATGCGCATAGCATGGCCATGCAAGCGCAAGTCTTGAAGCATACCGTTGATGTGAGTTAATCATGGGACTAGGATTTAGGCTCTTTGGGCGTCCGATTTTGGCGCTTCAAGATTCTGAGCGTGCCCATTCAAGAACTATTAAATTGCTTAAATTACTCTCATCTAACCCTTTGACAAGACTTCCTCTTAGAATTTTGTACAACCCTAATAAATCACTTCCAGTTCAGTTTTTGGGTTCTCAATACCCTCATCCATTAGGTTTAGCAGCAGGTATGGATAAGAAAGCCGAGGCTCTAAGAGGTTGGGAGAATTTAGGTCTTGGATTTATTGAAATTGGTGGTATCACAGAATTAGAACAACTGGGCAATCCTAAACCGAGAATGTTCCGTTCGGGTTCTTCCAAGTCTCTAGTTAACAGAATGGGATTCAATAATCCTGGTTCTGAAAAGACAGCAGCAAATCTGAAAAGACACTTCGATAAATTTGGAAGGCCCAATGTACCTCTTTGGGTTAATTTGGGCAAATCTAAATTGACACCTTTAGATAAATCATCTGATGATTATTCGACAACTTTCAAACGATTATGGATTTATGGTGACGTTTTTGTGATCAATGTCTCATCACCCAATACCCCAAACTTAAGAGAACTCCAAAACGATGAGGAGTTATCAAAAATAATTTCTGCATGTCAAGAAGTTAACAAAAAAATGGCTGTAGAAAATAATATTGATTCTAAACCAATTTTAGTAAAAATTGCTCCTGAACTTAACGATGACCAACTTGAGTTAGTAGTAAAAACTGCTATTGCAAGTGGTTGTGATGGTATTGTGGCAACTAATACCACTACTACACGCCCTGAGCCTAATTCGCAGTCCGAGGAGAAAATATTTGGACAAAAAGGCGGTATGAGTGGTAAACCTCTAAACAATATCTCAACAGAATTCATCAAAAAAATATACCGTATTACAGACGGAAATTGGCCTATAATTGGAGTGGGCGGAATAATGAATGCAGATGATGCATGGGAGAAAATAACTGCGGGTGCAACATTGATTCAAGCTTACAGTGGTTTTGTTTTTGAAGGGGCAGGACTTACAAAATCAATTGTTAATGGTCTTCATAAAAAATTGAATCAATATGGACTCTCTTCCATTGAAGATGCAGTAGGTTTATCTCACAAAACCGAGGGAGTGGATTGATTGTTTTCACGTAAAAATAGACTCTTAATCGTTGGAGCAATAATTACTATTGGATTAATTGGTGTTATAATTATAGAAGCACCTGAACCAACACGGACTGTTGATGAAGTAATGGAATCGCCAGAACAATTTATCGACGAAGAGATTTCCATCCGTGGTGAAGTACTCGATGGAAGTATAGATAATAATTCGATGGTCTTTATTCTGCATGGTTCCAATTCTAATATCACCATTGAATACATCGATGCTTCAGTTTCTAATGGGTTAGATGATAACCGAACAGTTTATGCCCAAGGTATTTTGAGATTTTCAGATGGTGAATATTTCCTTGAAGCAGATATTATCAAGACATCCTGCCCCTCAAAATACGAAGAATGACTAATTCTAAATTTGGTTTAACAACCGTTCCGTTCAAATATACCTGTGGTGACCGGTAAGCGGGATAGGTGGGGAGCTAGGCGTACCCTGTATTACAAATCGTCTTTATGGTAGACTGAACTCCTTGGGGCGGCGAAAGCGGTCTCTTGGTTCCTGTGCGCGGACGTTGATGTCTCGCCCCCACATGACTCGGGTGTCATGAACCG
>CEOP01049004.1_pt1 | contig 29197 bp, 26 predicted proteins | sample 361301 | NCBI WGS metagenome assembly CEOP01 (sample SAMEA2619548, study PRJEB7988) | marine metagenome | biome: marine biome (ENVO:00000447); feature: deep chlorophyll maximum layer (ENVO:xxxxxxxx); material: "saline water (ENVO:00002010), including plankton (ENVO:xxxxxxxx)" | depth 55 m
GGAAGACTACTTCTTGACAGTGGTCATATCGAACAACACGTAATTGACAAAAATGAGAAACTTGCATCAGAACAAGGTAAGGCAGGATTTGGTCTAGCATATGTTATGGATGGATTGAAAGAAGAGCGTGAGCGTGGAATAACTATTGACGTAGCACATAAAGAATTTTTTACTCCTAACTACTACTTCACAGTTATTGACGCACCTGGTCACCGAGATTTCGTGAAAAATATGATTACTGGTACAAGCCAAGCTGATGCTGCTGTGTTGTGTGTTGCGGCAAATGATGGAGTAAATGCCCAAACTAAAGAACATGCTTTCTTAGCTAGAGTTCTCGGTGTAAAACAACTTATAGTTAATATTAACAAAATGGACATTAGTGGTGTCGATTACTCTGAAGATAAATATAATTCTGTAGTTACTGAAGTATCTAATCTTTTGAAAACTGCAGGTTTCAATCCTGATGATGTTCCAATGATAGCTGGATCATCATTCCTTGGTGAGAACATATTCAATAAGAGTTCAAATATGCCTTGGTACAAGGGTCCAACACTTTTTGAAGCAATTGATGCAATAAAAATGCCTCCAAAACCAACTGATAGGCCACTAAGATTACCGATACAAGATGTTTACAAAATAAGTGGAATAGGTACAGTTCCAGTAGGAAAAGTAGAAACTGGAGTCCTAAACTCTGGTAAAACAGTAGTTTTCAATCCAAGTCAAAAATCTGCTGAAGTTAAGAGCATCGAGATGCACCATACTATTCATGAAAAGGCTGAACCAGGTGATAACGTTGGATTCAATGTAAGAGGATTGGCAGCTACAGATATCCGCCGAGGAGATGTGGCTGGATACGCAGATAATGCTCCAGTATTCGTTCGTCACGATGAAACATTCGTAGGGCAAATACAGATTATGGATATTCCTAAGGCAATTGGTGCAGGTTATACTCCTGTTTTCCATGCACATACATCTCAAGTTGCAGTTCGTTTTGTAGATCTCTTAGAAAATGCCAAGACAAAAGAAGCGAACCCCGCTTTCCTAAAGTCTGGAGATGCCGCATTAATCCGCTTTATGCCTACTAAACCTATGGCAATAGAGGAAATGTCTAACTTCCCAGAACTAGCACGCTTCGCTATTAGAGATATGGGTAAGACAGTAGCTGCTGGCGTATGTATGAAGATTGAAAAGAAGTAATTCTTCATATGGAGTGAACATTATGCCAGTTGTAACTACCATCAAACTCACTGGTGATAATCACAATGATGTAGATATGGTATGTCAGCAAATAAAGCATATATCCGATGAGACTGGTGTTAAACTAAGAGGACCAATACCTTTACCAACAAAAAAACTACTTGTCCCTTGCCGAAAAAGTCCAGATGGTGAAGGAGCAGAAACTTGGGATCATTGGGAAATGAGAGTGCACAAGAGACTCTTGGAATTAGTTACCAATTCTTCAAAAGATGAAAAGTCACTTAGGAAAGTATTGAGAATACCTATACCAGATAGTGTAACAATAGAACTATCTCTTCGCAATCTAGGATAAACTTTCTTTCGCCAAACTACCCATGGGATCCCATGCCGGTAATACTATAGGTTTAGTTTCTAAAGCTTTCAACATATCGTCTGTTAAATATGACTTTGGAGAAGCAATTTCAAACATATATTCATCAAACCAATTGTCATTCATTGTATAAAATCCCTTTTCTCCACTGTCTTCGGCGCCCCATGAGTTCTCGACTCTCCACCTTCTTGGTCTTCCATCAATCAGGTCCACGCCTGTAAAAAGCATCGCGTGTGTCATCATAGTTTGACTATAACGTAATCTATCTGCTTTGCTCATTCCAAAATCAACACCATATAAATTCTCATATTCAAATAGATTCGCATCCCATAAACCCCTTTTTCTTTCCATTTGTTTACCAACATCACAGCCCATCCATACTGGCACACCATCAATTAAAATATTCTTAGTAATATTCTTCATTGCTTCAATACCTATATTAAGATATATTACTGGGGGCCCACCTGAAACATTTTGTAGAAAATCTACAGTATAAGTTTGCATTTCTTTATTTCTAGGATCATGAACCAAACATACATAATTTTCCCAATCAATTTCTACATATTCATTAACAAATTCTTGAGGTGTCATTTTTCCTTTAGTGTGGAAATTATTATCTTTATCTCTCCATTGCCAATCAAAACTTTCTGGTGGAGTGCCAAGGTGTATACACAATATTTTCCATATATCACTTATTCTTTTTTCTTTATGTTTTCTTGCTTCTTCAAAACTTCCTCCATCATTAATAATTTTTCTAATCTCACATGCTGAACTTCTCAAAATATCTTTCAACATCGCGTTCATCCATCTTGTGGAACTACTACTATCTGATTCTGGATAGACTGATTTAGGAACTAAACCATGTTTACGAATTAAATTCATTGCCATATTCCATTGGCCTCCGTCTCCTATTGGATCTCCCAATAAAAAGTCAATCGTTCGATCACTTATTTCACGATCTGAAGTAGTTATTATTGATTCCAATAAATGATTAGATCTTTCAAATTTATCCCAAAAGTGAATATGAGATTGACTAAATTCAAAATCTTTTAAATTCATTTTTTTCATAGCATCAACTCTGAATAAATTTAATGCTGCAAAAAGCCAACATCTCCCACTTCTTTTTTGGTTTGTAACTGACCATTCATCTAATTTTATACTAAATGTTGGATTTATTTCATTTACTAGCTCCCTGTTTAGAGTTAATTTTGGAAGAGGTACATTTGTAACAGCATTTTGTGCAATTTTAGCAATATTGTCTTTTTCAAATTTTTCTCTATATTGTTTAATCTGTGTCTTTGTTATTTCATTCATTTAATTACTTCCTATTTTAATTTAATTTATTATAAAAATTATCTTAATATTAATATTCGGCTTCTATACTGGCGCTGGTTCTGCCAACCCAGCTGCAATCAAAGTATCTGCAACTAATAATGAACAAGACTCAATATCTCCGGCATTAAGTAATAACTCTGTACCATCTTCAGCAATAATCGGATCATTTAAATCTTTAATTATTTTTATTCTTCTTAGTTCAGACGAGTTTCTATCTAGTATCTTCAATTCACTTTTAGGGGGGACATGACTAACTTGGTAGGGAAACTCTTCAATTTCTCTAATTCTATCTTCATCATCATATTCAGGATCTTTCCATTCTCTATTTATTTCTTTACTTTTTATTGGAATTGTATTTTTAATATCTAATTCCTCATTACCGTTAAATTCTTGTAAATTCATATGATTTGTAGCGATTTCGATTTCCTCAATAAAATTATCAGGCCCATTCAATAAACCATCCCATTGGACGTCCATCTTATATTTTTCAGTAAAATCAATCATCCCATTGTAAAATTTACGTTCAGCAGGATCATGTTTCTTCCAATCTATTTTGTGTAATGTTCTAGAAGAGCTATGAGAAATTGCTTGTTTATTTATCAGATTAGATAATATAGCATGTTGAGCAAAGGCATTCAATCTCAATCTTGTAGTATCATTAACACATGTACGTAAAGTATTCAATCTTCTGGATTGTAATTGTGATTTGGTAGTTTGTCCACCTTCTTTCCTTATGGTTTCAGAACATTCCGTATCTAGATTATATAGTAATTGCCTAACAGCTGACCAAAAATTTTCTCTAGGTAGATCTACTGGGATTGTTTGAGTTTTTTGTTTTCTAGATACTTCAAAAACGGCCTTTTCAACTTCTATTAGTTCGTAATTACTCAATCTTGGAATGTCTTCGTTGCCTAGCACGTGAGTAACCTGTAACAGGTGGGCCACAGGCGATAAATGAACAATCCCCTTGCTATATCTATTTCTATGCTTTATGCGTGAGTATCAAGAAGTAGTATTACTCCCCACAATGTGCAGATGTACCCGAGTGGTCAAAGGGGACGGGCTCAAGATCCGTTGCGTAGTGCTTCGCAGGTTCAAATCCTGCCATCTGCACCTTTTTACTCTAATATCTGAATTAACTTTTCGATAAATTCTATTGTACCACTTTTTCCATTTTTTTCTGTATTATAATCCGAGGCATCTACTACTTCCTCAAATTTACTATCAATCGCGACTGACCAACCCACAGTATCAAACATTGGTATATCATTTGGCCCATCACCGCATGCTATTACATTTAATGGATTAATGCCACGTTGTTCTAGTGCAATTTTTAGTCCAACAGATTTATCTATTAATGAAGAAATAATATGAATCGCAAATCCCGTTTTAACTACCAGTAAATCAGACCACTCACTATCATTCAATAGTTCACACATTTTTTCATAGTTTTCATTAGGGCCAAGACACCATTCAGTTTCTCTCCAACGATTTGATTCTATCCCCTTCTCATCAAAACCATCAATCTTGGTGGCTAACCACTTTGCTGCTTTTTCCGATCGAGAACCATCAGCCAAAACTCTAATTTCATGTCCTTCTATGCTATCCCATACAATACCTCCATTTTCTGCTACAATAAAACCAGATAAAGCCAAAGATTGCATTATTGGGGTAATATTAGGTAAAGTTCTACCAGATGCCAATGAAACTATCAAACCTATATCTTCTAGTTTACGAATCAATGGAATCATTTTAGCGTCAAAACCCTCGAAATCCATTAGAGTTCCATCTATATCAAAAACTACCATTTCCCACTTTCTATCCCGGGGGAACTCATTCATATCTCTCCGAGAGTGCAATCTATCATGATACCACCGCTCCATATCTTACATTCATCACATTCAAAGACATCTTGCTTTTGCAAAGGATATGGAGGAGGAAGGCGAAGATTTCTTAATTCTTGATGATGATGAATTTCAACCATTAGAATCAGAAAACTATTCTAAGAAACCTTTACTCAGTATTCCAAATAATATCATAAATAAAATTTCCAGAATAAATAAAATAAATCATTCTGATAATAAAAAGATACACAATATTATTGATTTAGAAGATTCATCATTATTATCATTAGACGGCGTCTATGATTTCGATTGGAAAATTCGTGGAATGGATTGTCCAGACTGTGCTATGAAAGCATCTAAAGCTGTGCGTAGACTATCGGGAATTGAAGATTGTTATGTTTCTGCGACTGAAGGAAGAGTAAGAATATCACTTGATGTAGCTAGAGGAAGTACATACAAAATATCTTCTCTATTAGATAAATTAGGCCATTCAGCAGATGTAACTTGGCTCTCCCTTGCCAATCAGAGAATTTCAGATGTAGAGTCTAGAACTGGATTAAATAATAAAAAATTACTTAATTCTATTTCTAATATAATTGGTGTATTGAGCGTCAGAGTAAAATCTGAGAGACTAGAGTTACAGCTATTAGAAACCTCTGATCTACAAATTATTCTATCGAGAAAGAAGATGTTAGCAATGTTTTTTGGTAATGATTATCTATTAATGAGAACTAATCATTCTTATTTAGATAAAGAACATATTCAATTAATTGGTGCTATTTTAACGATTCCTTTCCTCTTACTGATTATTCTTTTAGAACAAATACCATTAGTACCAAATTTCATGATAATTTTAATATCATTTGTTGGAGTTTCTTTTTCTTCATATTACATGTTCCAAGAGGCAATTGTAAGTATAAGAAATAGAATATTGGGATTCCAGGTATTGACATCTTTGGCTGTTATTGGGGCATTTCTTTTAGGCGAATATCCTGAAGCTCTTATGGTTTCAGGATTAGTTGGGCTTTCGGCACATCTTGAGAATAGGGCCCTAGTAAGGGCAAGAGAAGCAATGCAAGGAGGCTTTGATAGGATTCCAAAATATGCTAGAATTAGTGCTAAAAAACAACCTATAGCATTAAAAAGTATATCAAATAAAATTTCACTAACTATTAGTAAACCTCATGATGATGATAATTTAATGCCCATCGAAGCGGTAAATATAGGTGATGATATAGAAATTAGGTCCGGTGAAATAATTCCTATTGATGGAATAGTATTAGAAGGAAATGGAGAAATTGACAAAGCTCCTCTCACAGGAGAACCAATTCCTGTACCTATTAAAAAAGGAGATTTTGTAGAAGCCGGTTTAGTCTTAAAACGAGGTCCTATTCTTGTTAAATGTCAATCTGTAGGAAATGATACTAAACTTTCAGGACTAATAGATCTTGTTCGACGTTATCGTGATATACCAACTAAAAGACATACATTAATTGAAAAATTTACATCCATATGGGTTCCTTTTGTCCTGATATCTGCTCCCTTTGTAGGACTCATAACTGGAAATCTATTCAATACTTTGATACTTTGGGTCGTCTCATGTCCATGTTCATTATTACTAGCATCACCAGTTCCTCACGCAACGGCACTTTCTGTAGCATCTCAATCAGGTTTAGTCGCCAGAGGTGGTGATGTTCTGGAAACTGCCGCTGGAATAGATTTAGCATTATTTGACAAAACAGGAACACTTACAACTGGAAAATCTACTTTGAAAGAGATATATACGATTAGGAATTTTGATGAGGATAAAGCACTAATAATAGCATCTGGATTAGAAAAAAAATCTAATCATCCATATGCTACTAGCATTTTACAGGAACTTAAAGATAGAAACCTTAATGCCTCCAAAATATCTAATTTAAAAGATGGCCTAGCTGGTATAACAGGTCAGGATAATTCCAAATCAGTAATAATAGGTAGATTAGATTGGTTAATAGACTCAGGTATTGAAATATCTAAATCAATTCAAAATACGGTTGATAAAATGAGAGATAATGGTTATGGAATAAGTGTTTTAGCAATCGAAGGAAAGGCAGTTGCAGTATTTTCATTTTCACATGATGAAGCAAGAGAAGGAGTAAAAGAACTTATCCAAGAATTAAAGGAAAGAGATATTAAGATAGAAATATTAAGTGGAGATGAACAAAAAAGTGTAGAATCTTTTGCAAAAAAACTAGGGTTAAACCCCACTGTGTGTATGGGAGGAATAGATCCTGAAGGAAAAGCATCTTTAGTTTCAGAGAAGATTAAGAAGAATCGTATACTAATGGCAGGAGACGGTTTTAATGATGCAGGAGCATTGGCTGTAGCAAATATAGGAATTGCTGTAGGAAGTGGTGAGCAAGTTAATTTAGATGCCGCAGACGTTCTTATTCCGGGGCAAAATCCTCATTCGATAATAAAATTAATTGACTTAGCCAAGAGAACAAGGAATATTGTTCTATTAAATATAATAATTTCAGTTCTTATTACTGCGATTTTAGTTTCAACAGTATTATTAGGTTACCAAATTAATTTAGCTACCGGCATCGCTCTTCATGAAGCAAGTGTATTTTTAGTCATTCTAAATGGTATGTGGGTATCAGGAAATAATATTTCTAGGTTTTCAACTTTAATTTCATTATTTAATGATTTAAGGGATGATATTTTACATTCATTCACTATTTTGTTTCAAAGTTTTTTTAGAGAACCCCCTGCTACCACTTAATCTAGCCGAGGTCATGTGTGATGTCTGATATTGCTTATGTTGAATCAAAACATGCTCCTCCATTAGCAGAATGTCCTAATTGTAACCATATGCTTCCTCAAGGATTAGGGGAAGTAACTTGTGAAATATGTTCGGCTGTTTGTCGAATAACTCATCAACCCACAATTGATTCTTTAGTATCTGAGTCAATCCCCTGTCCAAGTTGTAATACTGTTTTAGTTTCAGGAACAGATCAAAGGCCTGTTAACATGACTTGTAGCGCCTGCTCTTCAAGCTTTATGTTAACTCAGAAAATAATTAAAGTAGATATTCAATGTCCAAGTTGTGAAAGGCAACTTAGGATTAGACCAAGGCCAGGAACAAGAGAATTAGATTGCCCTGCATGTGAAACTTCATTTAATGTTACATTCTAAAATTCTAGATATATCTAACATAGCAAAAAAGCCACTATTGAGTAAATTTTAACCTGCGAACTCAAATATTACAAAAGTTTCGTAGATGTGGGGATGGACATTAATGAGTGAAAGCAAGCCATCAGAAAAAGTTGATAATGAAGCTTCAGATGAACTTGCAGTACTTAGAGCTCAACATACACTCTCATCTTCGTCAACGATGGAGTCACTTGCCAGGACTAGAGATAGATTAGATGAAGAATCTAGATTAAGATCAGGAATAAGAAGAGAAAGAAGAATGCGAATCTCTGAGATGTCAGAAAGACTGTCTGGCATGCACGGTGCGATGAGGAAGGCTAATGAAATATTTTTTGAAGATCAGATTCAACAAATTGAAACAGATTTAAGAGCTGAGTTAGAAGACGAGTTGGAAAGACTTGAGTCAGAGGCTTTAGAGAGAGAGGAAAGGTTACTCAGAGAAGAAATGTTACACCGTCTTAGAAGAGAAGAAAATAGATTAAGAGAACAATTAGATCTTGAGAGAGACAGAAGAGTTGAAGCTCACTCTTCTAAAATTAGAACTAGGTTAAAACAAGAAATGGAATTAGAATTTACAAGAAGAAAAGCATTTTTGAATGAAAGACTGGAATTAGAGGCTACTCAAAATATTGAACGTATGGAAAGAAGAGTTGAGATGGATTTACGAGAGTCTATGGAATCTCAGGTACATAGAGTAGTTGAAGCATATAGATTGGACCAAGAAATACAAATGCGTGAAACACTAGCTAAAGTACGAAGGACCCGAGAGTCTGAATTACAAAAACAAATGAACAATGAACAAAAATCTCTCGAAAAAGAAATGATTTCCGATGTTGATATTAGAATTAAAGTATTACAAGAAGAGTCTGAACGAGCTGCTCTAGCCGAACTAGATCGTAGATTCCGTTCAGAAAGGGAAACTATGGATATTGCTTTAGCATTACGTAAACAAGAGCTTGCATTAGAGAAAGAAGTAGAAATGGAACAAAGAATATCATTATTTGTTAAAGAAAGAGAATTAGAATTAATGAATAAATTAGAAGAGCAATTATCAAAAAGAAGTAAACTATCTGAAAAAGAAATAAATGAAGTAATAAAATCTTTAGAATCTGAAATTAAAGTTAAAATAGAATCAATACTCATCGACACTCGTCAAAGTATGTTAGAAACACATTCTTCTGAGGATTAATTATTAAGTATTTTTTTAATTTTGATATCAACTTCTTTTGCTAGTGACCAATAGGCCAAGCTGCCTTGATTAGCACTAGTTGGCTTTTGAGTAATAACAATTGGCGCCCCTTCGAGTGGAGATTCTGCTATTGATACTGAACGTTGAATTTGTGTTTTGAATACATGATCTCCAAAATGCTTACGAGCTTGCTCTGAAACAGTCTCGCATAGCTTACTTCGTGTTTGAACCATTGTGAGTAGTATGCCAAACAATTTTAGGTTAGGATTGACAGCTTTCTGCACATTTCTTATAGAATGCATTAATTGATTCATACCTTCTAATGCATAAAATTCTGCTTGGATTGGAATTAATACCCATTCAGATGCTGATAAAGCATTTATGGTCAATAACCCAAGGGAAGCCGGAGTATCGATTATGATTAAATCAAAATCATTTTTAATTTTACTAATAGCAATCTTCAATCTATTTTCTCTCCCTATTCTAGTTGCTAAATCTATTTCTATACCAGACAAATCCAGATCAGCAGGTAATATCCAGATATTTTTTACTTCGATATTTCTTGGTGGACCTCTACTTCTATCTGGATTATGAATTTTCCAAGATTTTCTCATAGCCCTAGTTATTCTCTGTGGGCCAATTAGATACTCAGTAATATCTAATTTTGAACCTTCTATTTCACCTTTAAATAATTCATTCATAGTCAAACCAATATTTTTCTTATCTAGTCCAAATGTAGTAGCTACATTCCCTTTAGGATCTAAATCTATCAATAATACTTTTTTTGGCATAATTCCTAAACTATCATTACCATTCGCCAGAGATACTGCTAGATTTACTGCAGTTGTAGTTTTAGCACAACCGCCTTTGTGATTTATGCAAGCAATAACTACAGTCACATACACTCTAGTAGGCAGTCGGTTAATTGTATTGTCCGATTATTGTATTACAGGAACAACAACTTCACCCAATATTTTTCTCATTACATGCTGTCCAGTGACGCCCCTTATCTTTGACTCTGGCTTGAGCACAATTCTATGGCTTACAACTTGGAGTGCTATATTCTTTATATCATCTGGAATTACATAATCTCTTCCATCAATCGCAGCTGAAGCTCTACAAGTCTTGAATAAAGACTGACTGGCACGAGGAGAAGCTCCTGTAATTATTCTATGATCTTCCCTAGTTCTCCATACAAGTTCAACGATATACGACATTATGGCAGGATCAACATGCACTGTTTCGAGTGCTTTCTGCATTGCTACAACTTTATTTGGAGAAGTAATTTTATCAGTTTCATGGTCATCTTTACCTCGCAATTTCCTTCTTTGAAGTATTGCCTTTTCCTCTTGGCGATTTGGATAACCCATACTCATTTTCATCAAGAAACGGTCCATTTGAGCTTCTGGTAAAGGATATGTCCCCTCCTGCTCAATTGGATTCTGTGTTGCCATGGTGACGAAAGGAGCTGGTAATTTATGAGTAATTCCCTCAATCGTTACTTGTTTTTCTTCCATTGCTTCTAAAAGGGCTGCTTGAGTCTTAGGTGGTGCTCGGTTTATTTCATCTGCCAGAAGGATATTTGTAAAGAGAGGACCAGGTCTTAATTTGAATTCACCCGCTTGCTGATCGTACATATATGTCCCCATAATATCTGCAGGAAGTAAATCTGGAGTAAATTGTACTCTTTTGAACTTACATCCCAATGCTGTAGCAAATGTGTTAGCCATTAATGTCTTAGCAGTTCCAGGTACATCTTCTATGAGGATATTTCCATTTGAGAGGATTCCAACCGCGATTCTTCTAAGATTTTCTTGTTTCCCAATAATGACTTTAGAAACTTCATTCATTAATGAATTTGATATCTGTGAAACGGTATTTATTAGTTCTCTAGATTTAGGATTACTACCATTCCCCATCGTCATTGCCACATCACCAATAACATAAGCCCACTTTATTCACTACTTGAGTCTTCGGTGTTAATGAACTACTGCTTCATCATCATTCATCTTCCCCAAAAGTGATCTTCTTTACGATGAATAAGCATTAATTCTTCTAAAATTTCCTTTTCAATAGGAGTCAAATCCATTTTTATTAATTTTATTGCATGTGATTCTGGAACATCAACTAATAATTCATCTCCTTCTTCAATTTGTCTTCCAATAGTCACACCGTCAACTGAAATCGCAACCTCTGAACCTTGCTCAGATTGTTTCATACTATCTTGTCCTGATCTAATTGACTTTATTCTCCCTATTCTCTTACCATCTTTTAGTAGCCTTTGTCCAACATGAATTCTCCCTCCTAGTACTCTAACGCCGACAACTGCTGGTTTAGAGGCTCTGAATGTATGGTCGGGAAGTAATCGTATTCTACCCGGATATACAACATCTTCTCTATTTTCTTCCTCTATTTCCTTTTTCCTAAGCTCAACCCATTCTTCATGCTCATCAAGTATTCTGTAAATAATATCTGAATTGATATATTTAATTTTATTTTCCGATTTCTCTATTTCATTTTTCGCATCAATGAGTATATCTGTACTAAATGCCATAATTATTCTATGGAAAGGATCCTGAGATGTTTCCACACTTCTTACATCTTTTCTGCTAACTTTTCCTATACTGGCACTACGAATCGGAACTCCAATACTTTCTAATTCCTTAGCCAGAGCCTCTAATCCTCCAACAGTGTCAGATTTTATACAAACCCCCTCCTCACTTAATTCAATAGATAATTTAGATTCATTATTTGCGTTTTTTATTGCAATTCTTTTTTCTTCTTCATTATTTACAACTCTAATTGTAGTTCCTGCTAGAACTCCTTCTAAATTCACTCCACTTATTTTTAAACCAGCTGCAGCATAAATAATATCCGTGTCGTCCCATCTGTTTCCTGCGTCTCTCATTTCACTCATGCCACGAGGACTAAACATGCCCTTTACTCGTGTAGATGTACCTCCTTCATTGGTAACTAATACTATTTCATCTCCCTTTTTTATCGAACCTCGGTGTAAAATGATATCCAAGGTTTTCCCCAAACCTCTTTCTTCTTTAACTTCCAGAACAGTCCCTTCACCAGATCCTTCAATATCTGATAATTTTTCAGATAAATAACGTTCTGCTAATCCAATTACTACAGCTAATAAATCTTGAATACCCTCTCCTTCTCTAGCAGATATTGGTACGAGCGCAATTTCTTTTGTAAAATCCTTAACTCTATCATATCTTTCGACATTAAAGTCATATTCGGCCAATTGTCCAACTATTTTCCAGTATTTTTCTTCGAATATTGCCATAGCATCTTTTGTTTGTTGTTTTAGTGAGTATGCCATAGGTCTATTAGATTCTGAACTCCATCCATGTAACCTATCAACTTTATTTGCCGCCAATACAAATGGAGTTTTAGAATTCTTCAAAATACGTAATGATTCTATAGTCTGAGGTTTACATCCTTCTGAAATATCGACTATCAGGATTGCTATATCGGCTAAAGCACCTCCTCTAGAACGTAATGCAGAAAATGATTGATGACCAGGAGTATCTATGAATAATAATCCAGGAGAATCAAATGTTTTTCCCCCTAACAATGGTCCACATAAATTATTGAGTATTATTGCCGGAACTTCAGTAGCACCTATGTGTTGTGTGATTCCGCCAGCCTCTCTATCCATTACAGATGATCTAGCCTTGTTTCCTAATGATCTAACATGATCTAATAAAGATGTTTTTCCATGATCTACATGACCTAGTATTGCGATGATTGGTTGTCTAGTTTTATCCACTTAATCACCTTCATAATTCCCACTCTTTATCGAAATTTATTCATATATTTGTGATTCAGCATCCCTTCGCCATTCCGAAAGACCATTTGGAAACCATAATTCTAATTCAAATTTAGCAGTTTCTTCTCCATCTGAACCATGAATTATATTGTGTCCAATATCCATGGCTAAATCACCACGTATTGTTCCAGGTGAAGCTTCTCTGCCGTTAGTAGGGCCAATTATATTTCTAGCTACTTTAATTGCTTCAACACCTGTCCAAGCCATTGCAACTACTGGCCCAGATGTGATAAATTTAATCAATCCAGAATAGAATGGACGATCTTTGTGGATAGCATAATGTTCCTCTGCAACTTTAGAAGAAGGAATTAGCTGCCTCAAGCCCACCAATCTTAATCCTTTATTCTCAAAACGAGTAATTATTTCTCCAACTAAACCCCTTTGTACACCATCAGGTTTTATCATAATGTAAGTTGTCTGCATACCTTCCATATTCTGCCCGACAAACCTCCCCTATTTCAACGCAAAGCACAAGTTAATGCTTATTATGCCCAAAGCGCCGAATTATTGATTTATCATAAGTCTCTCGTGGTGGTATGCGAATACTGTCTACTGTGTTAATTACTTTGATATTGATGTCTTCAGGTTGTTTATCAGATGTTGAAGATACAATTAACCCTGAAAAGGAACTATTCGAAGATACAATATTTATCGATGAAGATGGACATATGAAATTAACTTGGACTATTGACAGTATTCAAACCATTCGAATAACATTAGAACTTTTGGATGGGCCAAATATCGATTTATATACGATGAGTGAGGCAAATTATGCAGATTACGAAGAATGTGAACCATTCAATTATTACTCCCAACTTAGTGATCCAAATACGTCGAATACAAATATAGAAGTAAATGTAGAACCAGGAACTTATGTCACGGTAATAGACAATACAGATTGTGGCGACAGTGCACCTCCTGACCAATTTCCTATAGATGAAAATGATAGAGCTAGAGTACAATATAAAATTACAGCACAGTAATTTTTAATAGAATAAAATTACTTAATTCCGCCCTTTTCATAGCGCTGTGTCCACTTCATTCTTCGAGGATTACGTTTTAATTTTAATGAATTTTTCCGAGCTTTACTATCCTTAAACCACATAACAGAACCATCTCTTCTGACAAACATCATTCCTGTGCCAGGTTCTATTTCTTCATGGCTGAAACTGCAAATTCTTCTTTCTGGCATAAATACACCTACCTAGTTCCTAAGCGACGAGCCTCTCGTCCTGTATCTCTGAGCATCAAAACATCTCCTACTCTTATCGGACCAACTACATTTCTAGCTATAATCCTTCCAATATCCCTTGGATTATTCGAATCGTTGACTCTTACTTTTACTTGAGTTGCTTCACCAGTCATACCAGTTCTTCCTACAATTTCTACAACTTCTGCAGGCCATGCTTCTTTTGCCATTTCTCATCTCTCCTAAGTTAATTAATTTGATAGTGTTTCAAAGTGGCCTTTTATTTCTTCAAATCTATCCTTAGCATCTTTTTCCATGGTCATTATTGCTACTGCAGCTGTTTTTGTTCCAGTACTCATACCAGCAGCTTCAGCAAGATATGTCTGATCGGCAACATAAATATAGGGTATTTCTTTTTCCTTACAAATCATTGGAATGTGTGCCAGTAATTCACCAGGACTAACATTTTCTGCCATCACTATCATTAGAGCAGTACCTCTTTCCGCAGCCTTAGTTACTTCATTGGCACCCTTTTTCAAACGGCCCCTTTCATTTTTACCAATGGCTTTCACCAATTCATAGACGGACTCTTGTATGTCTTGCGGGGTTTCAAAAGATATATGTACACTCATTAGATAATCTCCTCATGTAGGTAAGTCCGCGCACGACATGGCTGATATAAACGCAACGCATTGGAAATAATATATCTAAATTGTCTCTAATAGTTGTTTTATGCCTCTGTAAAGAGCTGGAGCACAAGAAACCAACCCTCTTGGATTTGATAACGAATTCGTACTATGTACTCCATCTACATGATTTGCAAGTTTTGAAATTGCTCCCCCAGTAAATAATCCATGAGTACATGCAGCATGCACTTCTACAGCACCCTGTCGACGCAAAGCATCACTTGCTCTGCAAATTGTTCCTCCGGTACTAATCATATCATCAACTATGGCTACTATCTTATCTGAAACGTCTAAATCTTTTGGAGTATGTTCGATTGTATGGGCATCTATCCTTTTCTTTTCAAGGTATGAAAATTCACACCCTATGAGTTTTGCAACTTTAGATGCTCTGTCTATTGCCCCTTTATCAGGACTTAGTATAAAATCAGGACCTACTTCTTTTTGTAATTTTTCTGCTATTTCAGTCATTGAACTAACAAACATAATTGGGAAATCTAACCCCTCCATAACTTTCTTTTCATGTAGATCTAAAATTACCATACCATCACAAAAACTCGAGATAACATTTGCAATTACTCTTGCAGAAATAACTTCTCCCTTTGAAAATCTTTTATCCTGTCTGGAATATCCATAATAAGGAATTGCAAGGATTATTCCTTTTCCTACATCCTGCAACTTTTGGGGTTCTTCACCCTTTAGATTGGATAAATCACCTTTTCTAACATCTCCAATAGCCTTCAATAATAATATGGTCTTCAAGATATTTGAATCAGGATATGTATTAGAAACTAAAATTACAGGTTCAGACCTAATTCTATCTATTTCTTCACTGGGGACTCTAACATATCCCTCTCCATCAGGAAATTTTCTGTCTTCAAGTCTGATGTAGTCCATTTTCATTATTTCTGCTAATGATTCTGCAACATTTTGTCCATTCGAGCCACTAACTACTGGCATATTAATAATCTCGAAGTGCAAGTTGTTCATGATTATGCCGATTGTTAATAATTTATTTTTGGTGGACATGACAAGATTTGAACTTGCGACCTCCCGGTTATCAGCCGGGTGCTCCAGCCAGACTAAGCTACACGTCCTTGTGTAGTCGTTCGACATGAGTATTGTTTTTGAACACTACTCTAATTACTTACTCACTATCAAAAGATATTTCATTACTATTTAATTTCAAATAACTAGGTAATGTTGTCAATCTTTTAGCAGAACATTTTAGTATTATTTCATCCAATCTTGCAGTTGTTCTGGATAATTGTCCTACTGGAACAATTATTTTTTCTGATAGATTATACTTAGTCTTCATTCTAAAATGTGGCTTTACTACCAATCCTTTGTATGTACGCTTTAGTTTTACCAAGCCGATCACATTTCCAATATCTGCTCCATCATTATCTAGAACTGCTCTATCGCGTAATTCGTCTGGAGCATATAATTTTTCATCAATCCTTATTGTATTTCTCCATCTTCTTTGAAGCTCTCTCATCGATTTTGATAATTTTACCCCACCATCAGAACGTATACTATGTACCAATTCCTTTGATAGTGGAGCATATTCAGCTGGCTTTCTCATATATTCATTGGCAATATTATCAACTACTTGCAATCTCATTGATTTAACATAATCATCACTTGGATGAAATCTTTCTCCAGTGATAACTCCTACTAATTTGTCACCAACATAAACTTCTCTTTGTATTAATTCTTGTATTCTATATTCATCATTCATTTTATTTCCTCTGAAAGGCGTTTGTGCATCCCCGGCATCTTCCTCAAGCAAGCCAAGGTAAGAACGGCACTTATATATATTCCATAAATCATATTGATAATTCAATATAAAAATTTACATATAATTAAATTTTTCAATTGAAAAATCAATTTTACTTTAATTATTTAAGTGATTATCAGAATTTATTATTTATTGATTAATTGAGAAGTATTTATTGATTAATTGACAAGTATTTTATTTGCTAAAACAGAATATCTTCAGAATAGATTGATGAACACTGCCCTCTCACGTATGTCTGATGGCATCGGTTCTTGTACAACTCCAAGAAATTAGGAACAAATCAGGTAAGCCTAATACTATTGGTTTAAATGATAATCTTGTTATTAAATTTAGCAAACTCGATCCTTTACTATGTCAAGCGATAGATGAAGCCGTGATTAACCAAGATGCCCTGATAGAGAACTTTGGTACGGATATTCTAGATATGGAAGAATCTAAGTTAATCCCATTACTACAAGAAGACTATGTAAATTTTTATTCTAAAGACACCATTAATCCCTACGTCGCCATTTCAGCACGAGGCCCATGGATTATTACATCCCACGGAGCAGTTCTTCATGATAATGGAGGTTACGGTATGCTTGGTATGGGACACGGCCCAGATATAATTATGTCAGCTATGAAAGAAAACTGGGTCATGGCTAATGTGATGACTCCGTCTTTCAGTCATAAAAAACTATCAGATAGTCTAAAAAAAGAGGTAGGACATAAAAGGGGAAATTGTCCTTTTGATAAATTTGTATGTCTAAACAGTGGTTCCGAATCAGTAACAATTTCTCTTCGAATATCTGATGTTAATTCTTACAATATGACCTCCAAAGGAGGTCTTCATGAAGGAAAAAATACAAAATTATTGGCACTTACTCATGGTTTTCATGGACGTACAGACAGGCCAGCCCAGATATCAGATTCCTGTAAATCCAAATATGACTCAAAACTTGCTAGTTTTCGTGATAGAGACAATCTTATACTTGTTGATCCTAATGATACTATTGGGCTCCGAGATGCTTTTTCGCGAGCTAACGATAATGGAGATTTCATAGAACTAATGGCCATTGAGCCTGTTATGGGCGAAGGGAACCCTGGACTATGCGTTACTCGAGAATTTTATGATGAAGCGCGTAGATTATGTAATGAAAATGGTACTTTATTATTGGTTGACTCTATACAGGCCGGTATACGTGGACAAGGTTGCTTAAGTATAGTTGATTATGTTGGGTTTGAAGATTGCGAAGCTCCCGATATGGAAACATGGTCAAAAGCTATTAATGCAGGGCAATATCCTTTATCTGTAGTCGGTTTAAGCCAAAGAGCTGCTAACCTATATGCGGTTGGAATATATGGAAATACAATGACAACAAATCCTAGGGCTTTAGAAACAGCTGTCGCTGTTTTGGACAGTATTACTCCCAAATTAAGAAAAAATATTGTCGATAGAGGTTTAGAATTTTTAGAAAAATTAAATAAGCTCTCAGAAGAATTACCTGGTTGTATTACCAAAGTACAGGGAACTGGATTATTGCTAAGTGCAGAACTCGATCCAAAACGATTCAAAGTTGTTGGCCCAGAATTAGTTGAAGAATGGTGTCGTCGCCATGGACTTGGGATAATTCATGGAGGGGAAAATGCAATCCGCTTTACTCCTCATTTTAAACTAACATCTGCAGAAATAGATTTAATAATCTCTATTATCAAAGAAGCATTGATTCATTTTTCCGCACCAGAGATTGTTGAACCATTATTAGTCTAAGTGGTAAAATGACCATAGAAGTAAATATCATAGGAGAAAATGATTATTTTTACGAAGCTCTGAAAGACAGACTCATTAGAGCAGGTATTTTAATTGTTGAAAAACCAAAACTTTCAACAATAAAAATTGGATTAGATACGGATAAGGATGTTGACATACTAATAGTACCCGGATTAACTAGTAATACCAACTCTAGATTAGTAATTTCAATTTACGATTTATTAATACCTGAAGGTAAAAATAAATGGGGTTCAGATATATTATTCGAATGGTTAGAAAATATTAAGAAAAATAATAACAAACCTTTGAATGTTGATGCAATTCATTACTGGGTTCATATAAGAGACGCCATTGAAGCAATATTAGTCCTATTATTATCTGAAGAATCTTCTATTATCAAGGGAAAATTAAATCTTTCCGGGAGGCGAGCATGGTCCAATGATTCTGTTTTTGAAGAGTTAGAGATGTTATTGTTGAGATATACCAATTCGATTAATTATTCTCATACCCTAGAATCTTTGTCTAATATTCCGGATCCGGTAAAGAAAAATAAGAAATATATTAGGGAAAGACCTGATTTAAGCCTTCTAGATAAAGAATTATTAAGGGCGGGAGGAGATGGTTGGCATCCCCTCACGCCTTTGCGTACAGGACTCATGGAATTGCTTGCACAAAACCTTTGAATCCATTCTGAACTATTTTTTAAGGTAAGAAATAATTAACGAGAGTTCTTGTCGTTTTGTACTTGTAGGCGTACTGCTTGTGCAGATCCTTTTACAGCTTGCATAGCCTTTCTTACACGTGTTCCTGCAGCGGAGTTTCCGCCATCGTGCTTTCCAGCATCTGCCATTACTGCAGTTAATTCATCAATCATTCCTTGTACCATATCGCTAACGGACATACCCCACCCCAGCATAGTGCCATTATTAGCAATTACTATTCGGTTGTAAACCAAATTACAACATCAATTGAATAAATCCGCACCTAAAATAGGCAATATCAAACTAGCATCCCCCTCAATAACTACTTGTGGCGCTTCCGGACTAATCTTGCCCCAAGATATAGCTTCTCTTAACCTAGCACCAGATAAAGAACCATCATATTCTGGTGCTGTAGTAATCCCTACAGCGGAGTCAAGACCTCCTCTATATTGATTCCACCATATCACATGATGTTTGGAAATTCCTCCTCCAACCATTAGTGCATGACTCTCTTTTGCAGTCCATGTAAGATCTGAAAGAATTTGTTCATCAGCTAAAAAATCAATGATAAAATCTGGATTTTTCTGTCTATGCATAAATAGTTGCGCTCCTATCGCACCATCTGATAGACCAGGAATTACTATTGGAATTCTATTCTTTGCAGCCCAGTACAATAGCGAACTCTCATCATTAATTCTTTTACCTATGGCCCAACAAAGCTCAACAGATCCAAATCCTAGCCAAGGATTATCAGGATTTTTCTCAATCCTCTCTAATTCAATTTCACCTAGCCATGGAATTATTACATTTTCTAATATTTCACCGTAACATTCATTGGGAATTATTACATTACCCAATCGATTTAAACCCTCATTTCCTAATGCAATATCATCTAGATCAAAATCACCATGAAAATAACTTTTGAATGTTCTAGCGATATCATGGTCTAAAGTTCCACAGGTTGTAACTATTACGTTGAATTTGTTATTCTTTATTGCTTCGAGAAAAAATCCCCTAGTTCCTGTGGCACACAAGCAAGCAGGGAAAGATAACCAATTCAATATTCCATCATCTTCCGATTTTAATAGAGAATTTCTTAATATGTCTCTTCCTCTTGCTAATTTAGTTGCTGTAAATCCCCCAGCATCTTTCATTTGGTCAATTAGTGAAGTAACATCACTTATTTTAGCAAAGTCATAATCTTTTACTGGGATGTCAAAATTGTCTTTATTATACTTAGGCACAGATGGAGCGACAAGACATCTCAACTTCAATCCGTCGCATTTTTAATTTGATAAATCCTATCTCTAATAGACGCAGCTCTCTCAAAATCTAGTCTTTCTGCAGCTTGATGCATTTCCTTTCTCAATTTTTTAATTAATATATCATATTCTGTATCTCTTTCATCAATCATAGGATATTCTTGTTCCAATTCTTTTGGTTGAGAAATATTTTCAAGGAGTGAATCTGAAGAGTTCCATAATCCAGCACCTAAATTGAATCTCTTGGTTATTTTATCTCCTCCTTTCTTTTTAGATGATTTCTTTATTAGCCTCTTTCCGCCCTTTTGTCCTTTTCCTGCTACTCCAGATATTAAATCATCAATTTCTACCCCCATAGTAGGCATGGTTTTCATAATCGTTTTTGGGATGATTTTATGTTCTTTATTATATGTTTTTTGTCTTGATCTTCTTGAGATTGTTTGATTTATTGCTGCTTTCATCGAGGCAGAAATAGTGTCCGCATAAAGAATTACCAACCCATTTTCATTTCTAGAGGCTCTTCCAATTGTTTGTAAAAGAGAACGTTCATTTCTCAGAAATCCCTGTTTATCTGCATCAAAGATAGCAACAAGTGAGACTTCTGGTATATCTAAACCTTCCCTTAACAAATTAATTCCTACAATTACATCAATATGTCCAATTCTTAGTGCTTTAATTATCTCCGTTCTTTCTAAAGTATCAATCTCGCTATGTAAATAATGGGCCTTTATTCCCATTCTTTGAAAATATTCTGATACCTCTTCTGCAAATTTTATGGTTAAAACTGTAACTAAAACTCTCTCATTTTCTAAAACTCTCTCATTTATCATACTTAGTAAATCTTGAACTTGTCCTTCAGTAGGACGAACTTCTATTCTAGGATCTAATAGACCAGTTGGTCTTATTTCCATTTTAGCTATTTCATTTACTTTTTCTAGAATCATTCCCATTGTTTGTTTAATTTTAGGTTTTTTCAAATCTGGCTTCCCTGCTCCTCCATTACTCTTAACGTGAAGCAAACCATCAGGAATTTTTTGCTTATTTATTTCTGCTAAATGCCTCAATTCTCTTTCCCCTGGGGTGGCACTAACGTACAGCATCTTTGGAATCAATTCTTGAAATTCTTCTATTCTTAATGGTCTATTGTCAAAAGCAGATGGGAGTCTAAATCCATGTTCAATCAAATTCTTTTTTCTTGAATAATCTCCTCCATACATTCCTCCTACTTGTGGTAATGTTACGTGTGATTCATCCATAATAACAAGATAATTTTTTTCTCCTCCATGGAACTTCTCAGCATTTTTTGCAAAGAAATCTAAAAGACAATATGCTCTTTGTCCGGTTTTCCTTCCGTCAAAATGTAATGAATAATTCTCAACACCTTTACATGAACCAATTTCTGATAACATTTCTAGATCGAACATCGTACGCTGTTCAATACGGTTACTTTCTAATCCCATATTCTTTGAATTAAAATAATCTTTTCTATCTTCCATTTCTTGTTCAATGTCTTTCAGAGCCTCTCCAAATTTTTCTTCATCTGTCATGTAGAATTCCCTAGGGTGAATCCATGCTTCTTCAATCTCATCTAATATTTCCCATGATATTGATTCACAAACTTGTATACTTTCAATACCTTCCCAATTAAATTTAATACGCAATGGATCATCTCTACTAGGCATCCAAATATCTAATATTTCACCACGCAATCTAATATCTCCTCTCGTAATTTCTCTATTTATCCTGCGATATTGTAATCCTATCAACTCACGGACTATATCTATTGGATCAGATATTTGACCAACATGTAATCTAAGATGATTTTGTTCAAATACCTCAGGAGGATTCAACCCATAAATTATTGATACTGATCCAACTGCTATTACATCAGGCCTAGAAACAAGCGAAGCTACTGTTGAAAATCTTTCCTGCTCAATTCTTTCATTCATTTGTAATTCTTTGTCAATAAATAAATCTCTTCCTGGTATGTATGCCTCTGGTTGATAATAATCATAATAACTTACAAAATATTCAACTGCATTTTGAGGAAATAAATCTGACATTTCTTGCCACAATTGTCGTGCTAATGTTTTGTTATGCGATAAAATTAGTGTAGGAATTTGTAATCTTTTGATGATATTTGCCATTGCAAATGTTTTTCCAGAACCGGTAACGCCAACTAAAATACAACGTTCTTTTCCATTTTCAAGTTGTTCAACAAGCATATCAATAGCTTGTTGTTGATCTCCTGCAGTTTCATAGTCAGATCTCAAAAAAAACATTTTAAAACCTCAAGTTAGAAATCTATTATTAGATGGTTCAATCATTAATATGGTTGCTAAAAGTAACCAACCTGTGAGCATTGATACTCGAAATAAGGTAATTTGAAAATTTTCCAGTTTCTTTCTAGAAAGTATTACTCCAATATTGAGAGTGGACATAAAAACCGCTGCAGCAATGAACCAAATTTCATTCATAGGATTCGCTATGGCAAAACAAGCAAACCATAGTAATGTAAGCTGTACTGAAGTTCTGGTTGTAGCAATTTCTCCAAATTTAGAAGGAAATGAATAAATTCCATTTTTAACATCATTTTCCAAATCCATTAGCGCATAATTAATATCAAAAGTTGCAATCCAAATAGCAACTCCTAAAGAAATAAAGAAAATCGTTGGATACCAAAGAAATTCAGTACTCCCATCATTTAATCCAGTAATTGCATCCCAACCATATACATCTGCAGCAACCGCCACCCAAGCCCCTGCTGGTGCTAAAGACAAGCATATCCCAAGCCATAAATGACAAAGCCAAGTATATCTTTTAGTGTATGGATATATGACAAATACTAATACAGGAAGCCAAGACATAGCAAATGCTACTTCATTGAGTTGCCAGGCACCCAATAGAAGCATTCCAAGAAAAACTATCGATAAAACCCAAGCAGTATTCATTGACATTGATCCAGATGCCAAATGACGACTTTTAGTCCGAGGATTGTTGGCATCAATATCACGATCAATAATACGATTTAGAGTCATTGCAAGTCCACGAGCACCAACTGCAGCAATAAGTATCCATACTAGATCTATTCTTATCCAAACCCCATTCGATTCTAAATCATCCATAAATTGATTATTCGCAAGAATATATCCTATCAACACAAAAGGTAGAGAAAATAAGGTATGTTCAATTTTTACAAAATCGAGTATTTCCTTAAAACCCATTAATATCCCATTTCCTTCATGATGTTTTCTACTCTTTCCATCGTCTCCGAGTTATGTAGTGTAACTGCTGGCCACCTTCGAACTGGTATACTTCCTTTTTGTGACGGTATTGGGGCAGTAGCATCCCATGCCAAACGTTTCTTTTTATCATCAAAATGAATGTCTCTAGAAACGTCAAACCTACAAAATAATTGCCACAATAATTTTCTCTTCCAATCATCATTTCTCAGATCAACATCATTATCTGTTATGAATAGCCATTTTAAATGATTTGCACCTTCCAAATTCCAAATATCTTTACATATTTTTTTAATTTTTTCTCTTTGTTCCCAAGCTAATTCTTCATTCTCTTCTTCCATATTTTCTTCTGGCTTGGGGCCTCCTTCAATATCAGTTGTTACGACCATCATACTTGGCCTCAACATTCTGGACTCAACCACGCCTTCGACAGCCGAAGCAGAAATCTCAATAGATTTTGAATTATCTTTCTTAATATTTTCATTTATTAAATTCTCATCACTCGTAGCATCTATGAGTAATTTAGTATGTATATTTTCTTCAGGAGAGGCATGTTCTAACGCATCAGCAACCATTCCGTCTAGAAATACTAAATCATTAGGTATACTAACATTCTTTTCTAAAACATCCAATAAACAATCAAGATCTTTAACTGGATGTTCTGAATCAACACAAATTATTACCTTTAAGAACATCATTTGCCCTGCACCCAATAATCCAAGAGCAGTTTTTCTTCCTTGCCTAGGATAGCGTTGCTTTGAAGAAACTATTGCAAGATTATGAAAACCAGTTTCAAGCGGAAGAAATAAATCTATCACATCTCTATGTTGAAATTGAAGTACTGGCCTAAAAGCATCTCCTATTGCTTCTCCTAAATATCCGTCTTCCATTGGAGGAACTCCTACAATAGTCATTGAAATAACTGGATCTTTACGGTGGGTTATTTTTGTAACATGCATTACCGGATATTGATCAGATAGTGAATAATGTCCAAAATGATCACCAAAAGGACCTTCTAGTCTAGTTTCACCTGGAGTCATATATCCCTCAATAACAAAGTCACATTCAGCTGGTACCCACAAATCATTAGTTTTACATTTTACTATCTTCAATCTTTTTTTACCTAATAGTCCGGCGAATTCATACTCTGATAAATTGTCAGGAAGTGGTGAAATAGCACTGAACATGACTTCTGGGGGGCCCCCCAGACATATTGCAACAGGCATCCTATCTCCGAATTCTTTAGCATGGTCAGCTCCATGCTTATGTGCTTGCCAATGTAATCCAACTTCTTTTGCTCCGAAAACTTGACTTCTGTACATCCCCATATTGTGTACTCCTGTGTTAGGATCACAAGTAACGACCAAAGGTAAAGTCATGAATGGACCTCCATCCAAAGGCCAAGTAGTAGGTATTGGAAGTTTTGTCATATCTGGATTGTCAATAATTATTTGTTGACAAGCACCCTTTCTTATTTTTTTCGGAGCCATTGACAGCCCCTCTAAGGCTAAACTTATGCCCTTCCAAGGAGATTTCAGAATTGCTCCAATATCAGGTTTCATTAGTGCTACCATTCTATCTCCAATTTCTCTTGGCTTTATGACTCCTAATGCTAGATTTGTCCTTTTTCTAGTACCATATAGATTCATTGCAAGGGGATATTTACTGATAGTTCCATCTGCAAGTCTCGGTTGATCAAAAATTACTGCGGGTCCTCCTTTTTTAACTAAATAATCAGCTATACAACCAGCTTCAAATTTAACATCTATTTCTTCACTTATTCTAAGTAAATCTCCTTCCGCTTCCAATGCGCGGACGTAACTAGTCAAATTTCCCCATGTCACATACCTTCGCAGATCTCTAAGAATGATGAAGGTTCGCTTTTCACCATAGACTTTTGACCGAGAGATTCTTTGATACTAACCTACTCGCAGGGCCATGACGAGCGGCACTATGATGTACGATGTCTTAGTAATAGGCGCGGGCCCAGGAGGCGGAAATGCCGCATTACATAGTGCTAGAGCAGGACTTTCTACTATTCTTATTGAAGATCACGATGAAATAGGAACTCCTGTTCATTGTGGAGAATGTATTTCTGATGTTGCTTGTGCTAATTTGGAATTAGATCTACCTCATCAAGTAATAAGTAAACGAGTACATGGAATTCGTGTAATTTTTCCTGATGGTACTGAGAAAAAATTAACTGAAGAAGGATATGTTTTGGAAAAGCACCTTTTCGAACGCTGGATTTGTGATGAAGCTGTTTCTAATGGGGCTGAATTATGCTTAGGCCACAAAATTAATTCAATGGAAAAAATGTATGATGGAGACAAATTTATTGGTTGGAGATGTGACGGTAAAGGCGACAAATTCCCTATAGAAGCAAAAATAGTAATTGATGCATCTGGAGTTGCAGGAGTTAGTTCAAAAATATTAGAATTAAATCCCCGTCCGCAAGTTATCGCTGGCATGCAATATGAGATGCTAGAAGTTCCAACAGATAACTATCTTGACTTTTATATATGGCCCAAATATGTAGAAAAAGGATATGTATGGATGATTCCAAAAAGTGATGGAAGGGCCAATGTTGGACTAGTTACTGAGAATAAATCTCAAACAAAAAAGTCACTTGATGACTTTATTGAAGATACACACTTCAAAGACTTAAAACAAATTTCACCTTCCTGGAAAACTAAAGGTAATCCTGCTTTTGGAGGGACCATTCCGATATCTGGACCACATGAAAATACTCATGCTGATGGTTTAATGTTAATTGGAGATGCAGCAGGATTCACATCACCTTTGTTTGAGGGAGGCTCTCATTTAGCATTAAAATCTGCAGTATTTGCCGCACAAACAGCTGTCAAAGCTATTTCCTCTGGGAATTTAAATGCTAGTTATTTAGCAGAATATACACGACTATGGAAAAAGGAATTTCCTCCATATAGTAAGATTTTGAGTGGAAAGTCTGCACTTTTCAATTTGTCAGACGATGATATGTCACTAATGGCTCAATGTTTTCCAGATGAAATGAGTAACATGGGCGCCCATGGAAAATTATTAGTTTGTTTGAAAATATTCTTACGTAGACCTAGATTATACGTAAAAAGAATAATTCCAGCTATGCTTTCATTTGGTTATTCCCGTGCTAAGTATTATGGCTGGTGATCCGATTCTTCCTTTTTTAGGCCATCTTTCGATTATTATAGCAGCAGGAATTTCTGCTTATCATATTTTTAATAATAAAATATTTTCTTCAAGAGACAATAACTTAACATTTTTATTTCAATCATTGCCATTCCTATTACTGATTTACGCATTCTTATTTAATATTAAATCTCTAAGTATTGTTTCTGAATACGGAGGATCTAATCTACCTGTTTTATACCGTATATCAGCAGTTTGGGGTGGGCGTGCAGGGCCATTACTTTTATGGGTATTTTTAATGTCAACAGTCACATGGTTAATTTCGATTTTTCACAAACATGATAACTTATTATTGCGTATTCTACATTCTTGGATTTTATATCTCTTATTCATATCTTGGTTATTAGATCCATTTTCTTCGTATAAGGGAATAGATGGTGAACTAAACCCTTTGCTTCAAACAAATCTTATGGTCATCCATCCCCCAATAGTATTTGCATATTATTCACTATGTATTGCAGTTGCAAGTATCGCAATTTCTGGAATTATCCAGAAACTTCCTAATGAAACAATTCACTCTGATTTGATACCCTGGGCACGTGCTGGTTTTTTCGTAGGTACATTGGGAATAGGTTTGGGCGGACTTTGGGCCTATACTGTTTTAGATTGGGGAGGATATTGGGCGTGGGACCCCGTAGAGACTGGTTCCTTATTGCCTTGGCTAACACTCTTATTGATAATTCATACAAGGGCTAAAAGTAATTCTTCTGGTAATGTATCATCTCTACCTGCATTGGCTTTAATGACAGGAATGCTAACTCTTCATGCAACTTTGGTTACTCGAGCTAATGGCGTATGGTCCTCTGTGCATGCATTTGTGGGTAATGATGCTTCAACACTACCACAAGACCCCTATCTTAGAATTGTGAATATTTCAGATTTTAGCCCTATTGGTTTAGAAATATTTTCCTACCTAATAGGTTTGATAATTCTGGGTATATTGGTTATTTTCTATCTTTTTAGAGAACAAATGAATATTTTATTATCAGAAGGGGATAATTCATTTTTTCAAGAGAACAAGATTCTTTCTTGGGCTTTATTGATTACTTTCATATCAATTTCAATAAATATAGGTGCTAGTTCAGTTTTGTTTGTAGGGACTTCCTTATTATTCTTAACTCTACATTCTTCTTCTAAAAAACCTTCTTTTCAATGGATTATTGCCGGTATAATACTCATGCTTTATTCAAATTGGTCTTGGTCCGCTAATACATTTCAAGCATTTATTGGAATGATTCCATTCCTTGTTCCTTGGTTCTTATCCGATGAAGAAGATTTTTCAATTTTATTAAAGCCCTTCAAGAATACATCACAAAGAACTAGAATGGCCCGAAATATACCTTGGTATGGAGGTGCAACTTTTCTATTACTCACTTGGATACTTCTTACCGTAGAAATTGAAGGAAGTAACATTTTAGCTCATGAATTTTATGGAGCCCCATTAATTGCTCTCCTTGCAATAGGGCTCACTTTTTATGCATGGGGCAATTCTGTTAATTCTCGTAATGGCAATATATTAATTACAATTATACTGTTCCTTTCTATATTCTTTGCTTATATCTCAGATCAAATTTACTTACCAGGGGATCCAGAATTAAGTGTTACTCAAGGAATTTCCCGAGGTTCCTTGGGACTATTTATTCTAACATGGCTAGTTTTCGCCCTTCCTCCTACGATTAAACAATTATATTCAACAGCAAATTCTATATTTTCCTCTCGCCGTTCATCAAATATCAATTTAAATAAACCCAAATTAAGATTATTAGGATCACACTTGGCTCATTTTGGTATACTATTATTACTAATTGGTCATGTTTTAACAACTACAATGGTTGATAGAACAGATCCATCACATTTAGTGACACTGGTTAAGGATCAGCCGATAGAACACAATGGATATGAATTTATATTAATCGATGTAGAAAGATTTAGTGCCGATGAAGAAGAATATCCATATTCAATAGGTGATGGTTATATCGGTATAATCATTGATGTAATGGAAGATGGAGAAAAGATAGCAGAACTATCACCAGGAATGTTAAGATTTACTACTGGAAATAGTGTTTCTCCAAGATCCGAAGTAGACAGATTCTCTACAATTTTTGGAGATACAATAGTTATATTAGATTTTTATCAATCTCAAGAACTTCTTGAATGGATGACATTTGGACAATCAGATGAGGTAGATAGAGTTAGAGTAACTGTCCACTCTCTCCCGGGAAGCCATCTAGTTTGGTTAGGATGGTCAATAATCATGCTTGGGAGTATTTTTTCGATATCTTCAGATAGTTTTTCTCGAAAAAAATCTAGTAAATACTCTTAATTTTCTACACTCTCTAAACCGTTTGAATGAAAAAGGGTAAGCAAGTCGCCGAGTCGTCCGTG
>CEOP01144013.1_pt1 | contig 29195 bp, 23 predicted proteins | sample 361301 | NCBI WGS metagenome assembly CEOP01 (sample SAMEA2619548, study PRJEB7988) | marine metagenome | biome: marine biome (ENVO:00000447); feature: deep chlorophyll maximum layer (ENVO:xxxxxxxx); material: "saline water (ENVO:00002010), including plankton (ENVO:xxxxxxxx)" | depth 55 m
CTACTTGAACACGTAAATCATTTAAATAAGTTAAATAATCATTTTCAAATTTTTGTTTTTCAAGTTCTGCCTTTTGTTGAGCGGTAGAAAGTGAATTCCCAGAATAAAGAGGAAAATTAACTGACATATTCATGCCTAAACGCCAATCTTCCTTAAAAGCTTCTTTTAACTCGTCACTATTATTCCCATTAGCAGAATAATCAATAGATGCAAAAGCTGAAGGGGAACGCATTCCTTTTGCCATTTTTAGTTGGATTTTTCCAATTTCAATTGCGGCCAACTGTATTAAAATATTAGGGTTTTTTTCTTTTAAAAATGATAATGCTTCTGCGCTTGTTGGGACTGAGACTGCTACCCACTCGCTATATTTAGCTACAATAGATTGACCAAAGTCCATCATTCCCATATCATTAAACAACTGTCTCCTTGAATTCTCTAAGGCTGTTTTTCTATTTAATACCTCAACTCTTGCCTGGCCTATAGAAACTTTTGCTTTTAGAAGATCCGTTCTTCTTACCGCTCCAAGGTCAAATTGTTTTTGTACAAGATCTAATTGCTTATCAGATAATACTAAGTTTTTTTCTGCAACATCTAAAAGTTGCTGAGCCTGAAGAAGACCATAATAGGACCTTGTAACATTTTGAATCACCCCTATTGTCGTATTCCTATGCCTTAATTTTGCTATTTCTAAATTTACCTTGGCTTGTTTTATGGTGTTTAAAGACCGACCACCATTATAGATCGTCTGATTAATAGACAAACCTGCTGACATGTAACTAGACTCTCCAGAGCTGATTGTGTCAATCTCAAGATTGATTAGATCCGGTATAATGCTTTCTTGGACTGGGTATTTAGTCTTACCACCTGATGTAGACAGACCAACAGAAGGGAGCACGCCACTATAAGATCCACGAACTCCTTCATTGGCCGATTCTACATCTAACTCAGCAGATACAAGAGTACCTTTTCTATCAAGCGCTATTTCAATACACTCAGTAATATCATACTCTTGCCCACTAAGACTAGATATCGACCCGAACAAACCAATAATTACGCCAATGAATATGCTTTTATATTCAATTTTCATTTATAATTATATTCTAATTGCTTTATAGTTGATACTGTGTTTTTATTCCGTTGTTCCAATTCGTAATATATAATAACATATTCAAGGATACGCTTTCTTATATACTAAAATCTAAAGTAACATTAGTAATTAACTTTATAAAAAAATATTTAATGGGTATTATATAATGATTAAAAAATTAACACACCATATCATCTATACATTTTTTGTAATATTAAATTTCTTATTTTTTGAATCTTGTAATACTGAAAAATATAATCAAAATACCAAATTTCCACTTAACGAAATCACTATTGCAGAAATCCATGATGGATATAATCATGACGAGTTCACTGTAAGAGAAATTGTCACTCAATATATTAACCGCATTAAAAACATAGATCAAACTGGCCCTGAGATTAATTCAATAATAACAATAAATCCTGATGCTCTTACTATTGCTGATTCCTTAGATTATATTCACAAACAAGATAAAAAGAAGGGCGCACTTTTTGGCATTCCTGTATTACTCAAAGATAATATTGACACACAGGATAAAATGCCAACAACAGCTGGATCTAGAATATTAAAAAATTCTTTTCCCCTAAAAGATAGTTGGGTTACAAAAAAGTTAAGAGAAGCAGGAGCTGTTATACTTGGGAAAACGAACCTAAGTGAATGGGCAAATTATCGAGCATCATACTCTTCAAGTGGCTGGAGTGGAGTTGGTGGGCAAACAAAAAATCCATATGTCCTAGATAGAAACCCCTGTGGGTCAAGCTCTGGTTCAGCAGTTTCTGTATCTGCAAATTTGTGTGTAATCGCGATTGGGACTGAAACTTGGGGATCCATAATGTGTCCATCAAATGCAAATGGTATTGTTGGTATTAAGCCTACAGTTGGCCTATGGAGCAGATCTGGTATTATACCAATAAGCGACACCCAAGACACCGCAGGTCCAATGTCTCGCACAGTTAGAGATGCTGCAACTCTTTTAGGCGTTATTACAGGACTCGATCTTACCGATGCTAAAACCAAAAAGAGTATAGGAAAATATCATAAAGATTACACAAAGTTCTTAAATAAAAATGGTCTTAGTGACAAAAGAATAGGATACATAAAAACAATGGAGGGTAAAAACCATCGGTTAGATGAACTAATGCAACTTGCAATTAAAGATCTTAAAGAGAATGGTGCAACTATTATTGAATTAGACAATATAATAATCAATAACCCTAATGAAACAGGAGCAGAACAAAACTCACTTGAGGTAATGGCATATGAATTTAAGACAGGATTAAAAACATATTTTGACAACTTAGGTGAAAATGCTCCCGTTACAGACCTAGAAGAAGTAATTAATAAAACAATGGCTGATAGCATTGAGATGCTTTACTTCAATCTAGAAAGAATGAAAAATGCTCAAAAAAAAGGAGATCTTAATTCAAAAAGATATAAAGATGCGTTAGCAAATATGATTAAGGCCACTAGAGAAGATGGGATTGACCGAATTATGAAAGAATATGATTTAGATGCAATTGTCTCACCAACCGGTAGCCCAGCCTGGAAAACAGATCTTATTAATGGTGATAAATACTATATATCAAGTACTGTATATGCAGCTCTATCAGGTTATCCCAATATTAATGTTCCAATGGGATTTATAGGAAATGTACCTGTTGGAATTTCTTTTTACGGGAAAGCCTGGAGCGAGCCATTACTGTTAAAGATAGCCTACTCTTATGAACAGAACACAAATCATCGTAAAGCCCCTGAATTCCTGACAACTGATTAAAATATAAATTATTTAGAATGGACTCGATTCAAAAAATAATCCTGAATTTTTATAAATAACGCTAACAATAATATAGAAAATACCTGAACCATTATAATATATACAGGCCACTCTCCCATTAAAAAAGGACTAACTGAATTTGGTTGAACCCTTAGAAACATATAATTACTATCTAATAAAAAGTTTATTAATGAAATACCAATAACTATAATATTTGTAATAATAACCATTTTAGGAATTGAGTTATAACTCATCCTCATATCATACTTTAACATTAACCATAAAACCGCAAAAATTAGTGTAGCATGGTAAGCTTGACTATAATAGAAAAACGCTTTTAGTTCAAACAAGTCTCCATCTGGAGTTAAAATAGCCTGAGTTGCACCAACCAGCCCCCAATAAAAAATTAATTCAAAAGGTGTCTGACGCCTAGTTAACAATGTATAAGCCGCTACATATATCCCTATACTACATAACTGCAATGGTAAGTCTTTTTTAATCGAATAATAACCTGTAAGAACTCGAACAATATCTTCAGAAAGATCAAGAATTATTATCCCAGATGACAGTACTATTAAAAAAAAATTACTATTGCTTTTTATGCCAAATTTTTCATGATACCTTAGAAATAAAACATAAAATATTATAATCAATATAATAGAGAAAACATGGTCCGCTCCAAATAATTTAAACGTATATAGATTCATATTATTTTCTAAAATTGAATGTTAAATCTAGGCCCATTTTCATAGACTAATAATTAATCTCACCAAAAATTGTTTTTTGGTGCAACATAATAGTTTCTGGTTTTTCTGAACAATAAAAATGACAAATATTTAATTGGTCATCAAATTCAGATATAAACAATTTATTTTCAATTAAAATCTTAGAAAAATTATCAATATTAACTATTTCCAGATAGCACCATGTTAAATCATTTTCAATTTCTTTCCCTACCCATAAAAACTGTTTTCTATTACCATCAATTGTTAAAACTAAATTTTGTTCTATATAAGTAAAAATTAAGCTATCAATATTATAATCACTTTTTTCAGAATCAATTATTAAATCAGGTCCTTGAATTTCTCTTATTACTTTTTCTAAATCATTAGTAAAAATTTTCATTGTAATCTCAATGTTTTTATTTTTCTTACCGCAATTAAAAGATGTTATTGTAGAATGGAATGGATGTGAAAAAACATTACAATGTAATAATAAAATAATTATAACAATTGGTTTGATATTATATATCATTATAAAACATAACTTATGTAACTTTATTTATTAATAAAAAATTTCGCTAAACACATAAATAAGAAAAACAAACATGCTAAAATTTAAATTTATACTTATTATTCTTATTATCATTGGTCAATTGACCTCACAAAACATCGATAAATTCAAACAACTAGATCAAGAAATTGCAACTCCAAATTTATATAGAACGGCTTCTGGATATCCAGGACATGGATATTGGCAAAATCGAGCTGACTACACTATAGATGTAAAACTAAATGATGATGACCAGAGCATTGATGGGTTCGAAACAATATCCTATACAAATAATTCTCCAGATAATCTTAATTATCTATGGATCCAACTCGATCAAAATGTAAGGGCAAAAAATTCTGATAGTTACAAAATATATACGGGAGGAATGAGTAAAAAAATAGACTTTTCATGGGTTAAGCCCGGTTATATTATTGGAGATAAGGAAGCAAATGAAGTATTAAACAAATTTAATGGCGGTTTCAATATAGAAGAGGTTTTGTCAATTGATGGAAGAAAACTAAAATATGTTATAAACAAAACAATGATGCGCATTGATCTTCCTAAACCTCTAAAAGCTGGATCAAAAACCTCGATATCTATTCGATGGAATTACAATATTCAAGATAGAATCTATATGGGTGGGCGTCCTGGATATGAGTTTTTCAATTCCGACAGTAATTATCTTTATACTATATGCCAGTGGTTCCCTAGAATGGCTATGTACAATGATGTATATGGATGGCAAAATAAACAATTCTTAGGACGCGGAGAATTCACGCTTAATTTTGGTGATTACGATGTACGTATAACTGTGCCTGCTGATCATATTGTTGCTGCAACAGGCGAATTACAAAACACTATGGAAGTGCTTACAAAAACTCAGATCGATAGATTAAATAAATCTAAATCATCAAAAGAGCCTGTCATAATTATCACACAAGATGAGGCTGAAAAAAATGAAAAATCAAGAAGTAAAAAAGTTAAAACTTGGAGATTCAAAGCAAAAAATGTGAGAGACTTTGCTTTTACAAGTTCTAGAAAATTTATTTGGGATGCAATGGGCGTCAAATTTGGCAATCGAACCGTAATGGCAATGTCTTATTATCCCAAAGAAGCTAATCCATTATACGAAAGATATTCGACTAGGGCAGTTGCTCATACTCTCAGAGTATATTCTAAATATACTTTTGACTATCCATATCCAGTAGCGATATCTGTTGAAGCTAATAATGGAATGGAGTACCCAATGATATGCTTTAATTATGGTAGGCCAGAAAAAGATGGTACCTATACTGAGCGAACAAAATATGGTATGATTAGTGTAATCATTCATGAGGTCGGACACTTTTATTTTCCAATGATTGTTAACTCAGATGAGCGGCAATGGACATGGATGGATGAAGGTATAAATACTTATCTCCAGTTTCTCACTGAACAAGAATGGGATAGAGAATATCCTTCTAGGCGTGGACCTGCAAAAAATATTGTAAACTACATGAAGGGAAATAAAAAAAATCTAAGCCCTATAATGACCAACTCAGAATCTATTTATCAATTTGGTAATAATGCCTATGGTAAACCTGCTACAGCACTAAATATTTTAAGAGAAACAATAGTTGGTAGAGAATTATTTGATTTCGCTTTTAAAGAATATTCAAAAACATGGATGTTTAAACATCCTACGCCATCTGATTTTTTTAGAATATTAGAAAATGCAAGTGCTGTTGATCTAGACTGGTTCTGGCGAGGATGGTTCTATAACACTGACCCAGTTGATTTATCAATAGATAATGTAAGTTGGTATACTTTAGATACAAAAAACCCAGATATAGAATTTCCACTGATGAAAAAAAAGAAAGATGAAGAACCAATACAAATATGGCAAGAAAAAAATATGGTAGATATCCAAGAAACAGTTGTTGAAACAGATGAACTGGCAAATGATTTTTATAATAAATATGATCCATATGAAGTAACCATATTAGATAAAGAAGAATTTATTCGTTATCGTGATAGTTCTGTTGTTGAAAAAAGAGAAAAAGAGATTTACAATTCAAATCTAAATTATTATGAAATAAAATTTTCAAATGTTGGTGGACTAGTTATGCCTATAATTTTACAACTAGAGTATATAGATAGCACTGACTATATAATTAGAATTCCGGCTGAAATATGGAAAATGAACAGGGACCAAGTAACAAAAATATTTGCTACAAAAAAAGAAGTTAAATCATTCACATTAGACCCCAAACTAGAAACTGCCGATATAGATTTGAACAATAACTATTACCCAAGAAAAATGATACTATCTAAGTTTGAATTATATAAAAAGAAAAAATATAATAGATCTCAGAGCGGGAAAGAAAATAAAATGCAAAGGAAAAAGAGAGCTGATAAAAAACTAAAAGATAATAAAAATAAAGATTAATTCTTTAATTATGATATTCTTGTATAGACTTTACTTTTACCTTATTTCTAGTCCTAATCGCATGTAATACCGCATCTGCAGCAGATATTGTTGTAATTGCCATAATCCCTTTACGAATACACGCCCGACCTATTGCTTCCTCATCATATCTTGATTGAGCTCCTAATGGAGTATTAATAACTAGACTAATTTCATTATTTTTTATAGAATCAACAATATTAGGACGACCTTCACCGACTTTGAAGGTTTTTTTTACAATCATACCATTTTTTATTAATTCTATAGCTGTACCTTCTGTACCAATAAGATCAAACCCTAATTCAGAAAAACCTCTCGCAATAGATATTATATTAAATTTGTCCTGATCATTAACAGAAATAAAAACCACACCAGAACTGGGTAATAATGTACCAGCACTTAGTGTCGCCTTATAAAGAGAAAGCCCAAAATTTTCTGATATACCCATAACCTCTCCCGTTGATTTCATTTCAGGACTTAAAAAAATTGATTCAGATGGAAATTTATTAAAAGGGAGAACAGCTTCTTTTATAGATACATGCTTAATACTATCCCATCTCGGGAGTTTATAATCTTTCAATTTTGAACCAACAGATAATTGTGCTGCAATCTTTGCTAGAGATACATTTGTAGCTTTACTAACAAAGGGTATCGTTCTACTCGCTCTTGGATTTACCTCAAGTACAAAAAGATTATTATCTTTATATGCAAATTGTATATTTATTAAACCTATCACATTTAGCTCTATTGCTAATAAAGAGGTTATGCTTTCTATATCTTTAATAGTTTTAGATTTGATTTTATATGGTGGAAGAACACAAGCAGAATCACCAGAATGAATTCCTGCCTCTTCAATATGTTGCATGATTGCTCCAATGAAAACTTCTTCACCATCACATAAAGCGTCAACATCAAATTCAAAGGCATCCTCTAAAAATTGATCGATCAATATAGGGTGCCCTTGTGTGACATCAGCCGATCTTGCTATATATTCAATTAATTGTTCTTGAGCGTAAACAATCTCCATCGCCCTACCACCCAAAACATAACTCGGTCTTGCTATAACAGGATATCCAATATTATCTGCTATTTCAACAACCTCCTCTAGACTACGCCCAGCACCATAAATAGGACAAGGGATATCTAATTTATTTAAAATTTTACCAAACTTTTCTCTGTCCTCGGCAACATCAATATTTGTAGGTGATGTCCCAATTATCGGAGCACCGGCATCAATAAGCATATTGGCAATCTTTAATGGTGTTTGACCACCAAACTGAACAAGAACTCCATCAGGACTTTCGAAATCGATAATATTCATTACATCTTCAAAAGTAACTGGTTCAAAATATAATCTGTCAACCAAATCAAAATCTGTACTCACAGTCTCAGGGTTACAATTAACCATTATTGTCTTATACCCCAACTCTTTTAAACCATATACAGCTTGAACACAACAATAATCAAATTCAATTCCTTGCCCAATTCTATTTGGCCCTCCTCCAAGAATCATTACCTTTTTACCCTTTAGAGGTTCAATCTCATTCTCATCATCGTAAGTAGAATAGCAATAAGGTGTTTTTGCTTTAAACTCAGCTGAACAGGTATCTACTAACTTATACGATGGTAAAATTTTATTTTTTATTCTATCACTACGGATTTTTTTAATGCTTGTTCGAGTATTTCTTGCTATTTGATTATCTGAAAAACCATTTTCTTTTAATTGCTTAATTGGAGATAAAAAATCTTGTTTAGATATCATCTGTATCTGATATAGAAACCATGGATCTATTTTAGTTATTTCAAAAACTTCTTCAACAGTTTTACCACTCAAAAAAGCTTCTCTTATTTTTAATAATCTAAATGAAGTCGCAAATCGCAGGTTTGTTAAGTCAAATGATCTCGCTCTTTTTAATTCTGGATCTAATTCATAATCCCATTTTGCCTCTAAGCCATCAACACCTACTTCGAGTGACCTAAATGCCTTTTGAATTGATTCTCTAAAACTTCTTCCAATAGCCATAACCTCACCAACACTTTGCATTTGAACACCTAAATGCCCAGTTGCTGATGGAAATTTTTCAAAATCAAATCGAGGAATTTTTGTTACTATATAATCAATTGTTGGCTCAAAAGCAGCTAATGTTTTACCTGTAATGTCATTAGGAAGCTCATCAAGAGTATAGCCAATAGCTAATTTTGCTGCTACTTTTGCTATGGGAAAACCTGTTGCTTTTGAAGCTAATGCTGATGAACGACTCACTCTGGGATTCATTTCTATAATAATCATTCTACCATTGTCAGGGTTCACAGCAAACTGAACATTTGAACCCCCTGTTTCTATTCCAATAGTTCGAAGACATTTAATAGCCCAATTACGCATTTTCTGAAATTCTCTATCTGATAATGTCATAGCGGGAGCAACAGTTATCGAATCTCCCGTATGAATACCCATTGGGTCAACATTTTCTATTGAACAAATAATAAGAACATTATCAGCCTTGTCTCTTATTACCTCAAGTTCAAATTCTTTCCATCCAATGAGAGACTCCTCTATTAATATCTCATTTATTGGGCTAGCAGCCAGACCATTTTCTACTAATTTTTGAAACTCATCAAAATTATATGCTGTTGATCCTCCTGTCCCACCTAGAGTGAATGATGGTCTTATAATTACAGGGAAACTAATATTAGTTAATAATCTTTTTGCTTCTTCCCAATTATAAATAAAGTCTCCTTTAGCTGTTTTTATCGATACCTGTTCCATCGCTTCTTTGAATTTTTCTCTATCTTCAGCTTTTTGAATAGCATCTATCTGCGCACCAATAAGTTCAACATCATATTTATCAAGTATACCTTTATTATGTAGTTCAATTACTAGGTTTAATGCAGTTTGACCGCCAACAGTAGGCAAAATAGCATTTGGCGTTTCCTTTTTAATTATTTCTGAAACATATTCTACTGTGATGGGTTCAATATAAGTTTTATCAGCTATTTCTGGGTCTGTCATAATCGTTGCCGGATTAGAATTGACTAAAATAATCTTATACCCCTCTTCTTTTAGAGCTTTTGCTGCTTGAGTTCCTGAGTAATCAAATTCACAAGCCTGACCGATTACAATTGGCCCTGCCCCAATAATTAAAATTGATTTTATATCTTCCCTTTTAGGCATTCATCATTCCTATGAACTTATCAAATAAATATCGGCTATCGTGAGGACCGGGGCTAGCCTCAGGGTGATATTGTACAGAAAAAGCCTGATATTTAGAAGACTCTATTCCAGCACAAGTGTCATCATTCAAATTAATATGTGTAAGTATAACATTATTAGGAAGGCTATCTAGTGAGACAGCAAACCCATGATTTTGGCTAGTAATTTCAATTTTTTTTGTTTCTATATTCTTTACTGGATGATTTAATCCTCGGTGACCAAATTTTAACTTAAAAGTTTTTGCTCCTAAAGCAATTGATAAAAGTTGATGGCCAAGACAAATACCAAATATAGGCTTTTTACCAAGAAATTTTTTAATAGCCTTAATACCATAATTAACAGCAGCAGGATCTCCTGGACCATTAGATAAAAATATGCCATCTGGGTCTTTATTTAAAATATCATCGGCTTTTGTATTAGCAGGATAAATAGTTAAATCACAATCTAAATTTTCTAATAATCTTAAAATATTTCTTTTTATACCAAAATCAATTACAGCAACCTTATATTTCCCAGAATCTGACCATCTATATATATCTTTTCTTGAAACAAATTTTACTAGATCCATCCCCTCCATTGGAGTTTGCTTACTTAATAATTTTAATAATTTATTTTTATCACCTATTTCAGAAGATATAATACCATTCATCGCACCATGATTTCTAATATGCCTTGTTAATGACCTTGTATCAATATTCTTTATTGAAACAATACCATTTCCTTCAAGGTAGTCTCCTAAATTCATTTTTGATCTCCAATTAGATGCTATAATAGACTCTTCTTTTATAACGAACCCAGAAACTTGAATTTTATCTGATTCAATATCTTCATAATTAATACCATAATTACCGATATGTGGCGCAGTCATTGTGACAATTTGTTTTGCATAAGAAGGGTCAGTTAAAATTTCTTGATATCCAGTCACCCCAGTGTTAAAACATACTTCACCTATAGACTGACCTCTTGACCCAAAAGAAGTACCATGGAATATTTTCCCATCATTTAATAAAAGAATGGCTGGTTTTTCTTTTAACATATTTTCTTTATTAATTTTTCATTATAAGACAAAAAAAAGGCCACTCAAATAATGAATGACCGGTTAAAAATGAATATTAATAAAAAGTATTAATATTATATTTTTATTTAAAAAAACCTTCTCCAAATTATTGCAATAAAAGCATAACTCGACAATTTGATAATACACCAAATCTTATTTCTGCATTTCTAACTTTATCAGCATCCATACTTGTGATATAGACATCATCATCTAAAGAACCTACAGCCTCAATAAATAATGGATTACTACCAACTCGCTGACTAACATTCCTATCATCCATAGAATATGCATATCCAACTGCCCCACGATTTACTGATTTAGCTCTAGAATAACTTGTTGTGCCATAAACTAAATTACCTTGCATGTCAATTACTTCAGGGCTCATAGATGGATCTAACGCATGCTCGCGAGCGTCAATGACAATCCCGGAAATACGTTGACTCTTAGGTATCGCAGCACTTGTCATTAAATATGCTGGATTCATATTCTCAGACTTATAACCATCAATATCAGTAAGTATCTCTGATAAACCTGACATTCTTACAGCAAGAGCAATAGCGACTTTATTACCTTCAAGGTATTCAATCTCTCCTTGCTGGTAGGCACTTCCTATTAATCCCTCTAGTCTACTTTCAATTAATGGTTCATTACTCATTAATTCTCTTACATATCTACCATCAAAGTTTACCTGTTTCATTAGTTCAATTAAATTTGTGCGAGCTTTAGTTCTTGCTTCTGCCTTAGCTATTTTTATATTTTTTTCTACAATGTTTAAAGAATTGTCAACAGGAGTTCTTTCTTCTATATCTGCTGTCCCACGGCAAACAATTATTCGATTTGAGTAATCAATAAAGCCTTGACTAGTGTTTACAATAAAAGAATGAGGGGTGTTTTTTTGAGCGAAACTCAGACCACAAACAAGTAAAAGAAAAAGCAGTGTTTTGTTTTTAGCTTGTTTTATCATACTAAAAAATAACATTAATTCTATCATTAGCGCAACTCCCCTAACAACAAATTAAATAGTAAATTCTATTTATATGTTTAAAAGTTTATACCCTGTTCTTACTCTATTTATAGTACTTAATACTTCATGTGTTGAAAATATTATTACAATTCATGTTTATCCTGATGGCCAAACATACTTAAAAATTGTTAGTCTTGGTGATTCAATAGATATCCATGATAATGACTTTATTCACCCATTACAAAATCAAATCAGTAATACTAGCTCATTCAATCTATTAAAAAAAGACTCACTCTGGGAGGCCACAACTGAACTTATTTATAAAGATTCAATATTCAATTTTAATCCTAAAAATAGTCTCGGTTTCAATTTTTATAGATCAGAACAAAAAACAGCACTGTCAATTTCGTATGACTTTAAAATGGAATTTATTGGCCGAGTTTTAAAAAATAATTATCCCTTATTATATACCGCACTACAAAATAATAATCTTGATAGCCTAGAATGGCTTCCTGAAGCAATGACGGTTATTATAAACCATTCTTTAATTAATATAGAAAATGAAAAAATTGATACTAAAAATAAATTTAATAGAGGAAGACTTGTAAATCATTTTAAAAATGCATTTGCAAGAATAACAACATTTAGAGAACTAGAGCATATACAAAAAAACCGTCTAGACTTTATTAAAAATACAATAAAGCCTTTTAAATTAAAGGATGATTTTGCAATAAATTTGACAGAAAAAATGGAAATGCATGAAAACCATCTAAAATCATCACTCGGACTAAAAGATGATTCTTTTATAATTAAACTCTTAATGCCAGGCGAAATGTTAACAACAAATGCAATGTCAATGAATCAAGATACTTTATTATGGAAATTTGGACTCGATTCTTTATTAAATGATAATTATATATTAAGTGCTAAATCAGTAATCTATTCAAAAGAAAAAATTCAAAAAACATCTATCCTTATAGCATGTATTCTTTTAATCTTTGGTATCATCTTAATTAAAAAACAAAAAAATTATGAGAATAATTAAAATTACACTTTTGCTATTGCCAATTATTATTTCAGCAAAACCTATTTACGGAGATGAACAACTAGAATTACTTCTTAGAAACCACTGTGAAAATACTTTTAGTTTTCCCGAATTATTAGGAATACATATTTATAACGATAAAAAGGGTAAAGTTTTACAAGTTGACATAGAAATAAAGGCAAATAATAATCATATTATTATGACTCTGGATGCAATGTCACAGATTGGGCAATATTCAAAAACACCATTCCATAAATTCATTGTATTTGAGCATTATCCTGAAAAAAAAATACCAATTGGTTATGAAAGCAATGCAGACTGCGCAATTAATTATTTTGTTAGAAAAAAAATCCAAAAAAACACCTGGATGAAAAATTGCCTTAGTAGTAGTGTATTGCAAAGAGAAATTGAAAATTGGTCAACATTAAATAAAAACCAATGAAGTCATTTATAAAATCATTAAAATTACTTTCTAAAAAAAACTTCCCTGTAAATGAAGTCTCAGATTTAATTTTAAAATATAAATTTACCACCAACTCATTAAATAAATATTCACACTTTAGTAAAATATCATATACAAGAAATATGATATACAAAAATCCGGATTTTGAAGTTTTATTAATATGCTGGTCAAAGGGGCAAATGGCTCCTATTCATGGTCATGAAGGAGAAAAATGTTGGTTTAAAGTAATTACCGGAAAACTAAAAATATATAATTATAAAATCGAATCAATAAATCCATTAAAACTTAAGAAAATAGAAAAAATTAATGCTCCTGCTGGATATCTAGATGGCCCAGCTGATATACATTCTATAAAAAATAATAATGAAGAACCAGTAACGACTCTACATATTTATGCAAGACCTTATGATATTTGTGATATATATGATTTAAAAACAAATCAAATACAAAGGAAAAAAATGAATTATTACAGTATTGATGGAATAATATGTTGAAAATAATAGCATTATCTTTTTACATATCTTTTACACATATTATATTTTCTCAAACTAAAACTGATAACATTATTTTTGAATCAATTAATAAAATAAAATTATTTCATAGCCCGCCAGAACCATTGTTTGTCGGGCGACCATTTGAATTATCTCTTGTTACTGAAATAGATGAAACATTACTATCATCAGTTTTATTATTTTTTAAAACAAATAAAATGGAAACATATCAAGAAATTATTTTGCAAGGCACAAATGGTTTATATAATTATAAAATTGATATAAAAAAATTTCCAGGGGAGTCAATCGATTATTTTTTTGCAGTCAAAACATTAGATGGAAAAATATACGGTGCACCAGTAGATAAAAATAATATGATAGATTCAATTAAAAAGCCGTTTATTAATTCGGTAAAATACTTTGAACAAAAGAAACGCTTAAATCAATGAATGTTATAATAAAAAAGGTAAAAGAGCTTAGAAGTCTAATAGAAAAACATAATTACCATTATTATATACTAGATGACCCAATCATTTCTGATAATGAATGGGATACTCTTTTTAGAGAATTAGAAAAAATTGAATCAGAGTATCCTAACCTAATAGACTCAAACTCACCAACCCAACGAATTGGTACTAAACCACTTGAGTATTTCAATACCATTGCGCACCGGAAACCAATGCTATCTTTATCAAATGCAATGAATCATGAAGAACTATCTTTATTTGATGAAAGAATTAAAAAACTACTTAAGACTAATAATGATATTGAATATATGGCAGAACCAAAATTGGATGGCATTGGAGTAGAACTAATATATGAAAATGGATACTTTGTGTCTGGTCTTACAAGAGGAGATGGTTTTGAAGGAGAGGATATAACTCAGAACCTTCGAACTATTAGATCTTTACCTCTCAAACTATTAGGGTCAAAGATACCTAAATTGCTAGAAGTAAGAGCTGAAGTATTTATCAAAAAAGAAGATTTTATAACTTTAAATGAACAACAAAGTGAAAATAATTTACAATTATTTGCCAACCCGAGAAATGCTGCAGCTGGGAGTCTAAGACAACTTGACTCAAATATTACAGCTTCGAGGCCTCTTTCAATTAACTGTTATGAACCCGGCGTAATAGAAGACATTGAATTTGAAACACATAATGACTTTTTATTATATATTAAAAAACTAGGCTTGCCTGTAAACAACTTAATAAAAAAAATTGTAGGGATATCTAAAATAAAAAAATACCATGACAAATTAGAGTTAAATAGAAATCACCTTAATTATGAAATAGATGGTACCGTTTTTAAACTAAATAATTATAATGATAGAGAAGTAATCGGCTCTCGAAGTAGGTCTCCAAGATGGGCAATTGCAGGTAAGTTTAAAGCACAGCAAGCAACAAGTACTATTAAAGATATTTCAATACAAGTAGGTAGAACAGGTGCACTAACTCCTGTAGCAAAGATTAATCCTATTTTTGTATCGGGGGTCACCGTATCTAATATAACTCTACATAACCAAGATGAAATTGACAGAAAAGATATTAGAATAGGCGCCAAAGTATTAATTGAAAGATCTGGAGATGTAATACCAAAAATTGTAAAAGTTATAAGTCACAGAAAAAAAAATAATCCAAAATTTAAAATCGGTTATTTATGCCCTTCATGCGGGCATAATGCAGAAAAATTAAATGATGAAGCAATAACAAGATGTACAAATGCATCATGCCCAGCACAGTTTAAAAGTAAAATCCAACACTACTGCTCTAAGCTTGCAATGAATATTGAAGGATTAGGTCAAAAAATTATTGAACATTTAATTAATAATAAGCTGATAAATAATATTGATGATATATATACAATTGAAAAAAATAAAATTGCAAAGATAGATGGAATGGGCAATAAATCTGCACAAAATATCTTAGACTCAATCAATAAATCTAAAAACACAACATTCGCAAGATTCATTTATGCTATAGGGATTAGAAATGTAGGTGAGCACACTTCAAAAATTTTACAAAAAAAATATAATAGTGATTTGGAATCATTTATAAAAACGACAGAAAAAGAATTACTAGAAATAAATGAAATAGGAGAGATAGTTGCAAAATCTATTGTTGATTTTTGGAAGGATAAAAACAATATAGCCACAATAAAAAATTGTTTGAAGAAAGGAGTAACAATAAACCGGGAATCTACTGTTTTATCTGATTTTTTATCTGAAAAAATTATTGTTTTTACTGGATCATTAGAACTAATGAATAGAAATGATGCTAAAAAAATTGTAGAAGCCAATGGAGGAACCACAAGGAATACATTAACAAAAAAAACAAATTATCTTGTTACTGGTAATAATGCTGGTTCAAAATTAAATAGAGCAAAAGAATTAGGAATTCCTACCCTTTCAGAGAAAAAATTTTTAGAATTAATAAATAATTAATAAAATAGTTTTTGTTTTATTAATATTATATGATAACGCAGTAAATTTATTTATGGATGTAATGAAAATTGAAGCAATAGTTGGCGATATAATACTCATTATATTAGATAATTATGATCCTCTAAAAAAAATCGGAATAGAGAATGATAAATTCTTTGCTAGAGTCAAAGGCTATGATGAATATGGACTTTGGATATATCAACCGAATTTTACTATACCAAAAATTAATAATAATAAACCTGGAAAACAGAAAGTGGAAGCATCAATATTAATTCCCTGGGGATTTATTGTATCTATTGCCCATTTCCCAGGAGCTGAAGGATTTGATTTCCCTAGCCCGTTTGATTCTCATATCGGCTTTAATTAAAATCAAGTGTCAAATCTAGCAATAGAGATTAAGGATTTAGAAAAGTCCTACAATAAAACTCCAGCGCTTAAAGGTGTAAATATAAATATATCGAAAGGTGAATTTTTTGGATTGCTAGGTCCCAATGGAGCCGGGAAGACAACAACAATAAATATATTAACTGGCTTAGTATTTAAAGACCGCGGTAACTGTTTTGTGTTTGATAAGGATATAGTAAAAGACTATCGATATACTAGATCTAAAATTGGAATAGCCGCTCAAGAACTATCTGTAGATTGGTTTTTTACTATTGAAAAACTTCTTTATTTCCAAGCAGGTTATTATGGCATAAGTACTGAGAAGGCAAAAAGTAAGGTTAATGAGTTGCTGATGAGACTTGGCTTAGACAAAAAAAAAGACTCAAGACTTCGTCAGTTATCTGGCGGCATGAAACGACGATTCCAAATAGCAAAAGCGCTTGTTCATGATCCTGAAATATTAATACTTGATGAACCCACAGCCGGAGTAGATGTTGAACTAAGGCATGACCTTTGGAAATATTTAAAAGAACTTCATAATGATGGAAAGACTATACTCCTAACAACTCACTATATTGAAGAAGCAGAACTTCTTTGTGAAAATGTTGCTATCATTGATGAAGGTAAAATATTAAAAAAAGGTACACCTAAAAACCTAACACAAGAACTCGGGAAATCTGGAGTTACAGTAAAAATAGGCAAAAATATTAATAACATTAATATTGAATCTTCTCTTAATGATCTCAATTATACCATGGAAGATTCAAGACTACACTTTAGTGTAAAAGATCCTGAAAAAGCCATACCAGAGATCATTCAAAGATTTATAAAAATAAATATTCCTTTACAAAGCATTAAAACAGAGACATCATCACTCGAGGATGTTTTTTTAAACCTCACTGGAAAAAGTATCAATGAATAAAAAATATTATGATTAATTGGATTGGTCTTTGGACACTAACAAGTAGAGAAGTTGGAAGGTTTTTTTCAGTTTATCGACAGACTGTAATCCCAGGACTTATTTCATCAGTACTATATATATTAATATTTGGTTTTACATTAGAACAACGAATTTCAGAGATACAAGGTATATCATATACCATGTTTATTTTACCAGGCCTAATAATGATGAATACACTTACAAATGCATCTTCAAATACTTCCTCATCAATGCTACAAATGAAATTATTACAACAACTTCCAGATTTACTTACTGCACCACTCTCTGGATTAGAAATAGCTCTAGCATATATAATAGGTGGAACTATAAGAGGAATGGTTAATGGTATTCTTGTTCTTTTAATTGGTGTTATATTAATTGATCTTCCAATTTCTAACCTCCCAGGAACTTTAATGTTTATATTTCTAGTTTCATGGGCTTTTTCTAGTATGGGATTAGTAATGGGCCAGTTAGCTGAGAGCTGGGACCAGCTTGCAATGATTCAAAATTTTTTCCTTACTCCTCTTAGTTTTTTGGGTGGCGTTTTTTACTCGATAAAAATGTTACCGGAATGGGCTCAAAGCCTTAGTTTTATTAATCCAATATATTATATGATCAATGGTATTAGATACACAATACTAGAAAAAAGTGACTCTCCTGTTATTATTAGTTTTTGGATGGCTGTATTATTAACATTATCATTTACTAGTTTAGCAATATTAATGATGCAATCTGGGAAAAGAATAAAACAATGATTCGCAAACAAGCAGTTCTTGTATCTTTATCTTTTCTGCTTGCACACAACCCTGAAAGTGATAACATAACATGGAAAGATTATGCAAGACTTGGTGGCGTAAATAATGGGACTATAAATCAAACAGGATTTGCTACTTATTATAGAATTAAAAGGGTGACTGAAAATACTTTCAGAGACATTAGATTTTTTGGTCACTTTTATCATAAATCATCAGATTTAAGAATAAGAACTAAATCCAGTAATAGATATGATTTTAATTCTAATCTATATCATTTTACTACTTATGTTTATCATAAGTCAGGAAAAAACCTCAGATATCATTTTAATCAAGGAATAGGTACTATTATTAATAAAAGAGAAAATGGAAATATGACTTTTGAAATTGGATGGGCATACGATAAGTCTGACTACCTTGATAGTGATGAAAAAACCACTTACATGAAAACAGCAGGAACTTTTGATAAGGACTGGAATAAAATAAAAACAAAATTAGAAGTCGAATATTTTCATCAAATATCAGAACAGATAAAATTTGACCTATCTAGATTTCAAACAATCCTAGAAATGAAGTATGCACTAAATAAAAAATGGGGCATTACAATAGGAGTTGTTCAAGAAAACTATATTAGTAAAAGAGAAAATAATTTTAGCTTAAACCCAACAAATATATTTTTATCAATAAGTAGATTAGGATTTATAAACTAAAATGGATTAACCAATGCCAGCCTAATATAAGGTTGAACCCCTTCTGCATTTGGATTTTCTGACCAATCATCAACACTCTGAGCAATACCCATACTATATATAAAAAGTGGCATATTACCAAAAATAACTGCTAGCCGAGCCTCTACCCCGGCAGTAATGACCCAGTCATCATTTTTAGAGCCCCATGTTCTACCAAAATCGGAAATACATGAAAAAGATAATTTACCAGCCTTAACAAATTTCAATATTTCCAATACGTTTAAATTAAACAATGGCCCCCTAATTTCAGTAGTACCCATAAAAGCACGATTGCCTAGCATAGAACCTTCCCACCCACGAGGACTCATATGCTCTTTCCCAAAAATAATTTGCCCTGCATAATAATTACTTGGAATATCAACAAGGCCAACAGTCTCTTGAGCCGGTGGATTACCAGAAATTATTTCATACCTACCTCTAAAAAATAACACAGTAGGACCTAATTTTTTATTGCTGTAAAAATCTATATTATAGTGATTATATGTAAAATCACCCCACAAATCTTTATTAATAAAGTTTCCCTCTAATTTAAAACCATATCCATTTTTAGGAATATATAAACCATCTGTCTCGGGACGCTTACTTATAAAGGTATAAGATAATGATATCGACCCCTCTTCCCCACTCTCAGGAACTGCATCACTAAAAACGTCAAGGCTATCAGGCTCAGCAACTACTTTTCTGTCAAAAAATTTAAACGCATATCTTAAATTATGATTTGAGGAAACAACTTTACCAAAATTATAATTTCTATAACCAAATAATTCTAACCCATTATAAAACTCAATTAAATAATCGTTATTTTGATTATAAAATCTTTCTGCAAAAAAAATATCTTTGTAATAATTAAATCCCCAAAAACCTCCTAACGGCTTCCCTGTTGCATTTAAATAACCAAAGCCTCCATACGCTTTCTCCCAATCACTAAAAACAAAAGAATTAAAAATATTTCTACCTGTTACATCTGTATAGGCACCATTATAAAATAATCCTGTTACATCTGGTAATATTATTGTCCCTAAGTGTTTTATATTATCAATAGATGAGTATTTTTGGGATTTTAAAGTATCAAAAACATCTTGTATAGAATCTAAATTCGGGATTTTATTATCTGGTGTTTTATCTCGCCAACTTGAATAATACTGATTCATAATGATCTCTTTATTATCTACTATGCGACTTGGATCAACATCTACAACTCTAGAAGAGTCAACATCCCCAAGAGTCAAACCAGTTATAGCAGATTTATCATAGTTCCACGCTACAGTATTTATTGCATCACCAATATCCGTATTTTTTATAATTTTTTTCGAATTGAGATCAACGGTGTAAAAGTTTGGCGTCATATTAAAATGTGAAGTATATGTTATCTTATCACCTGTTGGGTGCCATACTGGTCTATAATCAACCATCTTTTGACTTGTAAACCTTATAGGCTCTTTCCTATTAAAATCAAATACAACGATATCCATGTTCCCATCCTCTTTAGATAAAGCATAAGCAATTTTATTGCCATCAGGACTCCATGCAGGAGTAACAATTTGAACATCTCCGGAATAGTTCGTTATTCTTTCTATTGATTTTGGATTATCTAATGAAATATAAAAAATATTAGACGTACTATTTTTATGTGCAACAAATGCTATTTTTTTACTGTCTGGAGACCAACAGGCATTATTAGCTCGCTTAGAATGGGTAATCCTTAATTTATCTTTTGAATCTATATCTATAATATGTACATCCCAAACTAGAGACTGATTTTTTGCATATCCATATTTGGAATAAACAATTTTTCCCCCATCTGGTGAAACTTTTACATCATTTCCAATTCTACCATAATCAAGTTCTTTTAACTTCCAAATTGGTTTTATCTTTTTTTGTTGTGTACCCTCTTTCTTTTTTAACCTTTTTTTTAATATTTCATTTTCTTTACTAGTATCTCTCACAGCTAATATTAGAGAAACGTCTCTCTGTTTATTATTTTTTCTCCCTACCATTACTATTTTAGTTGAATCTCTTTTCACCCAATCAAAACCATATACATACCTCATTGGAAGAGCGTATACATTGCCAATATCAGAATACGTTTCTTTTTGTGATCTTAAACCAAAAAAATATGTATTCATATGTCTTCGCCAATCTTCATCAAACTGCTTCAATGTAATACCAGTATACTTTTTGAACGCTTGAGAAAAATTGAATAATTTTAAGGTATCTCTATGATTTAAAATTTTTACTATTTTTTCATCACCAAACCTATCAGCAAAATAAAGTGTTTTCGAAAACCCATCATTATGGGGATCTTTTATTTTATGAATAGAGTTTTTTAGAACATGATATTTATGTGAAATATCAAAACGGAATGGACGCCATTTTTCAGTAAAATACTCTGCCTGCCCTTCAATGAACCAAGCAGGTGGTCTACTATATAATTGATCCATCGGTGACGGAAGCCATGATCTAGTAACATTGAAATAAACTAAATGCTGAAGCTCATGTGCGAGAACCCCACGCAACCATTTTTCACCCTCTCCCCAAATAGCAGCATCATTTTGATCTACCCATATAACTGTATAGTTTGCTGGAACTGCAAACCCATTCATTACTTCATCTTCAGATGTAAATACAATATCTAAACGCCTTAAAGAATCAAGGCCAACTTGCTTCATTAAAATAGGCCTCAATTTTTCAGCCATATTTGCACCTTTTAAAGCAATATCATAAATATCATCATGGTAATGAATATTAAAATTTTCTGTTTTAATCGTCTCCCAAGATAATTCAGGATGCGTACGATTACTAAACATCCATGCACCTTGCGCACAAACAATATTTAATAATAATAAAATGAATAAGACTATTTTACTCATCAAAGAATATTCAAAGATTTTAAATCGTTTTTTAAATCTGGTGTGTTTTTATAGTGTATTCCTTGCATACCAATATTATTTGCACCTATAATATTATCTTCTAGGTCATCAATAAACACACATCTTTTTAAATCTACCTCAGCTTGCTCAGAAGCTACTTTATAAATATCTTTTTCAGGCTTTCGATAGCCAACATCAAATGAATAGACAGCCCCATCAACTAATTGTGGAAAAATATTATTATTTTCAATCTCATTCTTTATATGGCTTGGGTTTGTATTTGATAAAAGCCATATCCGATAAGATTTTTTTAATTTAATTAAAATATCTATGACATCTGTTTCCTCACCTAAAAGCATAGACCAAGCTCCCCAAAAATTTTTTTCTAATAAACCCTTACTATCTGGCAAAGATTTTTTAAAAGAATTAAACCACTCATAGTCATTGATTTTGCCTCTTTCATACGCATCGTGTGCACTTTCAGGAAAATTATTTTGAACAACATTAAATGAATTATTTGTAATTGTTGCAATTTCTTTGATCATTCTATCAGGATGAATATGAAGTAATACTCCACCAATATCAAAAAATATAACTTCAAAATTATTTTCATTCTTTACCATTCGAATTGTCCCTCAACAACATACCATAGATATAATGCCATTATACTTCTATATGGCCTCCAATATTTAGATTTCTTATTCATATTATCAACCGTAGGTAATTCATCTAAAGAATAAAGAATTTGAAATCCTTTTTGAACACCTAAATCAGTTGCTGGAAAAACATCAGACCTTCTAAGAGTAAAAATTAAAAACATTTCTGCTGTCCATCTTCCCACTCCTTTTATTTGTGTAAGCATTTCTATAATGTCATCATTATTATATTTTATAATAATTTTATTATCAATTATTTTTTTTTCAAAAGCTTCAGCAATGTTCTTTATATATCCAGCTTTCTGCCTTGATAAACCGACACCATAAAATTTGTTAATATCCATACTTAATACTTCTAATGGCTTTATATTAATATTTGAAGAAAATAATGCTAGAAATCTGTCTGCAATAGTTTTAGCAGCTTTACCACTTATTTGTTGATATATAATTGACCGACATAGAGACCAAAAATAATTTTTTTCTACTTTTAAATCTGGTACATCAAAAGAACTTAATAAATGTTTTATTTTTGAATCTAATGAAGATAAATGATTGATTCCCTCAACCATAACTTCTTTTTCAAGAACTGAAAAAGACATAAACGAATAAATGCGCGATCTTAAATATTTATCAGTCTAAAACAACTAAATCTTTAGTCGTATTATTCAAAATTTCACAACCATCATGCTTAATAATAACATCATCCTCAATCCTAACACCACCCCAACCAGCTAAATAAATCCCTGGCTCTATGGTCATTACATTATTTTCTACTAATATATCTTTACTTGTTGGAGAGAATCTTGGAGATGTATGTATCTCCAACCCGAGTCCATGACCCGTACCATGTGTATAATGATCACCATATCCCATTTCATGAATGTATTCTCTGGTTGCTGCATCCACCTCCTTACAAGGCACACCAGCTTTCGCAATATCACAGCCTCTCTTTTGAGCTTCTTTCACAATTGCATAAATCTCATGATGCTTATCAGTAGCCTCACCTACAACAGGTGTTCTAGTCATATCTGCATGATACCCCGCGTATTTTGCAGCTGCGTCTATAACAATAAAATCACCTTTTTTAAACTCCCTGTCAGTTGGAATTGCATGGGGTAATGCCCCATTTGGCCCAGTAGCAACAATAGGAGAATAGGCTTCACCATCTCCGTATTCTCTATATTTAGAAACCATAGTATTTGCTACTTGTTTTTCAGTATATCCAGGACGCAACATTGGTAAAATTTCTTCGTATACTTTATCAGTTATTTCAACAGCGGTACGTATTGCATCTAACTCACCCTTATCCTTAATAGATGCAAGATTCTCAAGAATCATTTTAGTGCTCTCCCAATTAACATCAGGATATGTTTTTTGAATTGCATCATAAAGAGTATAATTCACATGGTCACCTTCAAATGCAATTTTTAAACCATTCCTCAATAGATTATTTTTTTGAATAATAGAAAGATTTGTATCCATATCTATATATCGATCAAATCCTTTCACTTGATCTTTCGATTGTTCTATATATCTACCATCGGTTATAAAAAACTTCCCACTTGGAGTAACCAAACAAGTCCCCGCTGAACCTGTAAAACCACATATATAACGAATATTTGTAAGATTTGTAATTAATATACCATCAAGATTATTTTTAGATAATATGTCTCGAAGCTTATCTTGCCTCTCAATATAAATTTTTTCTGTCATAATTATTTTTTCTCTTTTTCAGATGTTATTATTAATTCTTTAACTGCATCTCTCTCTAAGCGAATCATATCTGGATCTTCACCTTTCTGTTCTAAGAGATCTAGCACCTCAAGCGCTTGATAAAATAAGGCCTGATTTTTTAAAACGTTTACTAAAGTAAAAGTAGCAAGTCGAACACTTACATTTAGTGTTTCACTTGATTCTGTTGAACTCTTTTTTGTATTTGCTGAAATCTTTTTAGATTTTTGTTTTAAAGGAACATTTTTTTTCTTCACTTCTTTGCTTGATTCAACTTTTTTAATGAATTCCATTGCAATTTCATTTGTTGGGTCAAGAGCCAATACTTTTTTCCAAGATGTAAGTAATCTAGATGGTGACCTATCTAAGACTGTTTGGATTTCACAAAACATTATAGCTGCATAAATATTATCTGGTGCATATTTCAGAACATGCTTAAGCTCTTTCTCAGCTTCTTTTAAATTTCCTTCGGCTTTTTCTATTTGTGCTAAAACAAATCTACCAGAAGAATCATTTTCATGATATCCTAATCCTATATTACAAACTTTTCTGGCTCTCCTATAATCTTCTTGATTGAAATAAATATCTGCCAAAACTGGAAATAATATTGTGTCAAAATGATCAGCAAAATATAATTCTAATTCTATTTGATTTTTTAAATCCATTTTAATGCCTATTATTTTTAACCCAATTTGTAATATACTCTATTGTTTCATTCACTGGTGTACCAGGGCCATACAACTTACCAACACCAGATTTTTCAAGTGATTCTATATCTTTTTTTGGTATGATTCCACCCCCAATTAATAAAACGTTTTCTAATTTTTTCTCTTCCATAATTTCTATTATGCGAGGGAAAATAGTGTTGTGAGCATTATTCAAACTAGACAATGCAATAACATCTGCATCTTCTTGAAGAGCAGCAGAAACTATCATCTCAGGAGTTTGCCTAAGTCCAAGATAAATAACCTCCATACCAGCATCTCTATATGCAGCAGCTAACACTTTGATGCCTCTATCATGACCATCAAGGCCAGGCTTTGCCATCACAATTCTTATTTTTCTATTCATATATTAGATAAATTAATTATCCTAAGATTGAGTTCATAATTATTAGTAATCTTTTAATTTTCAATGAATATATGAACAAGTCAGTTCTTATCTGTATTCAAAGTTCTTTTGAATCTATTATAAATGTGGCAGGCCCTTGATTAATAAAGTCTATATCCATCATTTCACCAAATTCCCCAGTTACAGTGTCTATGCCTTTATCGCGAAATTGACTAACCATATATTCATAAATTTCTATCCCCCTATTAGGATTTTCAGCATTAATAAAGCTCGGCCTTCTCCCTTTCCTGATATCTCCACATAATGTAAACTGACTAATAACCATTAATGACCCTTTTGTATCTAATATAGATAAATTCATTTTCCCATTTTCATCATTAAATATTCTTAGGTTTATAACCTTATCAATGACTTTGTCAACTTCGGAATACTCATCTCCCTTTCTTACCCCGACAAGGAGCATCAGCCCTGATTTGATTTTAGCTATAATTTTCTCGTGAACTAATACTTTAGCCTCAGAACATCTTTGAGCTACAACAATCATTCTACGCGAATATTTTCCTTCCCATATTTATCACGTAATTGTTTAATAAAGTTTTTATTTGTTGAAACTTTAATATTATGTGCTAAAACAGCTATTGGCTTACTAATACTAGGATTAGGATTAGGTAAATGGAAAATTAAATTACACTCACCTGGATATTTACGGGAAAATTCATATAAATCTTCAATATCATCAGGCCCTATATTTTGCGATTTAAAACTAATAACTAATTTTCTTGAAAAATATTCCCTAGCATTTTCAATAGATACAATTTTTTCAGCCATTACTTTCAAATCAGAAAAATTAGTATCATCAGCCATTTTCCCATTTACGAAAATGACACTATCTTCCTCAATAAGATTTTCATACATTCCAAAACAATCTGAAAATGCAATAACCTCAACATGCCCACCAATACAATCCATTTCAAAAAAGGCCATAGCTCTATTACGCCTATCATATTTTTTTGTTATTTTTGTTACCATCCCACCAACAGTTACAAGTTCATTTTTCTTTAGAAACATACTATCTGAAAAGTCTACAGTTGTGAACTCTTCTAAATCTTCAGAATGTTCTAAAAGCGGATGTCCAGAAACATAAAGACCTAGAACCTCCTTTTCAAATACTAATGATTGTTTTTCTTCCCATTCTTCTAATATTTTAAGCTCTGGTGTTTTTATGAGAGGGTCTTCATCTGAACCATTTGAAAATAAATTGACTTGGTCTTTGTTACCTGAATTTTGAAGTTGTTGCCCATATTTAATTGCATTATCAATAGCATCAAATTTTTGAGACCTATTTCCTGAAACAGAATCCATTGAGCCTGATTTTATAAGACTCTCTAATACCCGTTTATTTACTTTTTGTTGATCAATTCTAGAACAAAATTCATACACTGTTTTAAAAGGGCCTTCATCTTCCCGATTTTGAATAATACTCTCTAATGCTTTTTCTCCTACATTTTTAATTGCATTCAGCCCATATGATATTGTGCTATTGTCAATAGGATAAAACTGAGTATAAGAAACATTTATATCAGGAGATTTCACTTCTATATTCAACTTTTTACATTCATTAATTAACGTAACAATTCGATCAATTGAAGACATTTCACTAGTTAAATTTGCCGCCATAAACTCTGCAGCATGAAATGTCTTTAACCAAGCTGTTTGATATGCTATATATGCATATGCGGTTGAATGACTTTTGTTAAAACCATATTGAGCAAACTTTTCAATTAAAGCATATATCTGCTCTGCTTTATGTTTAGAAATATTCTTTTTCTGCGCCCCAGAAACAAACTTCACAGATAACTCATCCATCAATTTTTTATCTTTTTTCCCCATTGCTCGACGCATTATGTCTGCTTCTGAAAGAGTGAAGCCAGCAATGTCATGAGCTATCTGCATAACTTGCTCTTGGTAAACTATAATACCGTAAGTTTCTTCAAGAATAGGGACCAACGATGGATGCGGATATTCAATTTTCTTTTTCCCATGCTTCCTAGCTATAAAATTATCAATATTATTCATTGGACCAGGCCTATACAGTGCATTCATTGCAATAAGATCACCTATTGCAGTTGGTTTCAACTTTTTTAGATACTCGCGCATTCCTGAAGACTCAAATTGAAATACTCCAATAGTCAATCCATTTGAAAATAATTTATAGACCTCAGGATCTTCCATTGACACTTTTTCTATTTCAACATTTTCCCCCTTAGCTTTTATTAAATTGAGTGTTTTATTAATAACAGTAAGATTTCTTAAACCAAGAAAGTCCATCTTCAATAAACCTAAATCTTCTAGCCCCTTCATGTCATACTGAGTGGTTATATCACCAGATGATGATTTATATAGAGGGACATAATCCGTTAAATCTCCAGGAGCAATAACTACCCCCGCAGCATGAATTGAAGCATGTCTGTTCATCCCTTCTAATACAATAGAATGATCAACAAGTTCTTTAAACTCATTTTCAGACATTTTCCGGAATTCTGGACTTTTTTTAATTGCACCATCAAGAGTAATATTTAATTCATCTGGGATTGCCTTTGCTAGGCGGTCAACCTCGCTAAATGTATAACCCATAACTCTACCAACATCACGAATGACCTGCTTCGCTTTCATTGAACCAAAAGTAATTATCTGAGATACAGAAGTTTCACCATATTGCCTTTTTATATAATCAATTACCTCACCTCTTCGCTCTATACAAAAATCAATATCAATATCTGGCATACTAATTCGATCAGGATTCAAAAATCTTTCAAATAATAAATTATGTTTAATTGGATCAATATCTGTTATCCCTAATGCATATGAAACTAAACTCCCCGCCGCTGATCCACGGCCTGGGCCCACTGGAATATCATTATTTTTTGCATACTGTACAAAATCAGCTGTAATTAAAAAATAACCAGCAAAACCCATGTTTTTTATCACGCCAAGTTCATGGTCAATTTGTTTATTTATATTCGGAGTCAAGTCAGTATAAAGGTGCATTGCTCCTGACATAACTAAAGTTTTAAGATATTCATCTGGGTCGTCACTTTTGTCGTTCTCTGGAATTGGAAAATTCGGTAAATGATAAGAACCTGTATTAATTTTAAAATCAATACTTTCAGCTATTTTTCTGGTGTTTTCAATAGCACCAGGTACATCTTTAAAAAGTTTATACATTTCATCTTGCGTTTTAAAATAAAACTCCGGTGTGGCATATCTTAATCTATTAGGATCATCTCTTTCTTTCCCTGTCCCAAGACAAATATGTATATCATGAGCTTCCGAGTGTTCTCTTTTTGAATAATGAGCATCATTTGTACAAACAAGTGGAAGAGAAAGGTCATTTGATAATTTTTTCATATTAACAATATTTGCTTCTTCTTCAGGTATCCCATGGTTTTGTACTTCTAAATAAAACCTATCAGAAAATATTTCAGAAAACTTCAGTGCAGCATTTTTTGCTCCTTCGTAATCTCCATTTAACATTTTTTCTGGAATTTCACCTTTTAAACAACCAGATAAACATATTAATCCATCACTATATTTTTCTAATAGGTCCATATCAATTCTAGGTCTATAGTAAAATCCCTCTAGATATCCAGCTGTGACTAGTTTCATTAAATTTTGATATCCAGTCTGATTTTGAACTAAAAGAATTAAATGATTATTACCCCATCCACCTCCTGGTTGAGGCTTTTTATGATGCCTACTTTCTACAGCTACATAAGTTTCACAACCAAT
>CEOP01245402.1_pt1 | contig 28535 bp, 21 predicted proteins | sample 361301 | NCBI WGS metagenome assembly CEOP01 (sample SAMEA2619548, study PRJEB7988) | marine metagenome | biome: marine biome (ENVO:00000447); feature: deep chlorophyll maximum layer (ENVO:xxxxxxxx); material: "saline water (ENVO:00002010), including plankton (ENVO:xxxxxxxx)" | depth 55 m
CCCATTCCAGTTACAAAGAGATTAAAAGATTATAGCGATGGAAAGTTATATGCTCACCCTGGTGGAGTATTTGAACCAAAACCTTACCTTAGGTCAGCTTTATCCTTATTTGAATATATAAGAGACAGGTTTGGATACGGAATAGAAATCCTACATGATGTTCATGAAAGAATTCCACCAATATTGGGGGTATGGTTTGCAAAAGAAGTTGAAAAATATCAACTCTTCTTTTTGGAAGATTTATTTAGCCCTGAAGATAATGAATACTTTAATATGGTCAGAGCTCAAAGTTCCACTCCAATAGCTATGGGAGAACTTTACAGCTCACCTCATGAAATAGTACCAATGATTAAGAATAGATTAATTGATTTTATAAGGATTCATATATCAGATATAGGAGGGTTAACTCCGGCAAAAAAAATCGCTGCAATGGGAGAGATATTTGGAGTAAGAACAGCTTGGCATGGCCCTGGAGATACTTCACCGATAGGACATGCAGCAAATTTAGCATTGGACCTAAGTTGTTATAACTTTGGAATACAAGAATATTCAATTTTTGGAGAAAATACCAAAGAGGTTTTTCCAGGTTGTCCTGTAGTAAAACAAGGTATGATGTGGTCTAATGATAAACCTGGTCTGGGTATTGATATTGACGAAAAATTAGCTAAAAAATTCCCATTTAAGGAAAGAGAATACGGTGGAGCTTGGGACACAGTCAGAAGAGCTGATGGATCTATGGTAAAGCCTTAAATAAAATATCCATTTAGTTCAGTCACTTCTTTTCTTTTATCAAAAGCTAAATTTCCATTTACAAAGACTTTATTTATACCAACTGACAAAATTTCAGGATCTTCAAAAGTAGCCAAATCATTTATTTCCTCTGAATCAAATACCACCAAATCAGCAAAATTATTTTCTTTGATTTCACCTCTGCCTTTCAGACCAATTTTATCCGCAGGTAGTTTAGTCATACGATTGATTAGAAGTTCAATAGGTATGTTAAACCTTCTTCTTAATCTTCCAAGTATTCTAGTAAAACAACCATATGCCCTAGGATGAAGAGTTTGACCAGTTGGAACAGAGTCTGAACCTACAACATAATCAGGTCTTTGTAATAAATTCATTATGTCTTCTTCAACCTGTCTCCATTTTGAAATACTTTGAGGAGGTATTACTCTAAAGCCACAATTCAATTTAGTTCTATACATTATATCCAACACATGCTGAATAGGAGATAAGTTGTCTTTTTTGGCTCCATCAATAACACTGAGGCCTGCATAATCATGCATATCTTCTCTACCAATTGATGTCCACATAGCGCCTTCAATATCGTGCCTAGGAGCATTTTTTAATAATTCTTTTTCCCAATAATCTCTTTTTTCTTGATCAGCTAGTATAGACATAATATTATCAATACCTCCAAGATGAAAATCACCAGGAAAAAATATTAAAGGAATAGTACATCCTACGGGATAAGAATAAGTTTCCATCGTAATATCTATGCCTTCTTTTTTTGCTTTTTCTACAGGTTCTAGCAGAACATCTATTTGACCTGCTGTTTCTTCAACGGTTCTGTAATGCTCGACTAATAATGAAACTTCTGATCTTCTAGCAACTTCTATAGCTTCTAAAATACCTCCATTAGCAAAAGCTCTGTGTTTTTCATGACTTCTTAGGTGAACAGAATAAACTCTATTTTTTGATTTTGCGACTTTAGAAAGTTCAATTAATTCTTGAGTATTTGAAAACGTTTGAGGGTAATAATCTAAGCCTGTTGAAAACCCTGCAGCTCCTTGTTCAAGAGACTCCTCTAACTTATATTTTGCTTTTTTCAGTAAATCTCCCTCTAATGGAATATCATTCATTCCAGTAAGATTTAACCTAAGTGGCCCGTGCCCAGCAAATACAGCCACATTGATTTTACTTTTCTTATGATAAAACTTTTTAGCTGATTCGAATGAAGTACCGTCAAAATCTTCTGGAGGATGACCTAAAATACCCGATAGATAATCGATATGTTTTTTTGATTTAGCTTTATCTAAAGGAACTATACCTATACCATCAGGAGATAGTATTTCTGTTGTCACTCCCTGAGATATACCATAAATGTGCTGAGGGTCTCTTAAAATATCAAAATCTGCATGGGAATGAGTATCTATAAAGCCAGGAGAAACACATAATCCTTCGGCATCAACAATAGTTTTAGCTTCCTGATTTTTCAAGTCTCCAATTGAAATTATCTTATCACCATTAATTCCGATATCTGATTTTCTTGGTTTACTACCAGTTCCATCAATAATATTTCCATTTTTAATAATTAAATCAAACACGCTTCTCACCTAAAATAATTTTATAAAATAATCATTTATACTATATTACATAAGAAAATAAACAATAATAAATAATGCTCAAACCTGATACTGAAGCTTATATTCCTTCCGTAGTTGAATCTAAATGGCAAAAAAAATGGAAGGATTCAGATATCTACAAAACATCTGATAATGTTCCTTCCAAAAAAAATTGGTATGCATTATCAATGTTTCCTTATCCCTCAGGAGATTTACATATTGGTCATTGGTTTGCATTTACTCCTGCAGACGCACATGCAAGATTTAAGCGATTAGAAGGATACAATGTGATGCATCCACAAGGATTTGATGCATTTGGCTTACCAGCAGAAAATGCTGCTATAAAAAGAAATATCAATCCCAAAAAATGGACTTTTGACAATATAAGTAATATGCAAAAGCAATTTGATATGATGGGGAATTCTTATGATTGGAATCGAAAAGTTGTTACTTGCACACCTGAATATTATAAGTGGAATCAAAAGTTTTTTATAGATATGTTTAAAAAAGGATTGGCATATAGAAAAAATGGGCCTGTCTGGTGGGATCCTATTGACCAAACAACACTTGCTAATGAACAAGTAGTAGACGGGAAATCAGAAAGATCGGGAGCTGAAGTAGTAAAAAAATTAATGCCCCAGTGGTACTTTAAAATTACTGATTATGCTGAAGAATTATTAGATATGAGCAGCTTAGATTGGCCAGAAAAAATCAAACAGATGCAAAGAAACTGGATTGGAAAATCTGAAGGGGTAACAATAAAGTTTAATATTGAAAATTCAGATAAAAAAATTAGTACATTTACTACTAGAATTGATACTATCTATGGAGTCACTTTCGTAGTCTTAGCTCCAGAACATCCTTTAATTAATGAATTGGCTTTAGACAAAAATAAAAATGTCAAAGAATATATCAAGGAATCTCAAAAATTATCTGAAATAGATAGAACTTCTACAATTAGAGAAAAGACTGGAGTTAAAACAGATATTTATTGTATAAATCCAGTCACAAATGAAAAGGTTCCTGTATTTATTGGTGATTACGTATTGGCATCTTATGGGACTGGTGCAGTAATGGGTGTCCCGGCACACGACGAAAGAGATTTTATTTTTGCAAAAAAATATGATTTACCCATAAAAGTAGTAATATCACCAGATGGCTCTAAAAATCTAGAATTAAATGAAGCTTTCACTGGAAATGGAATTCAAATAAATTCAAATGAATTTAATGGGTTAAATAATAATGAGGGAAAGAAAAAAATTGCAAATTTAATTGAAGATAAGGGATTTGGTGAAAAAACTATAACTTATCATCTAAGAGATTGGTTAATATCAAGACAAAGATATTGGGGTACGCCTATACCTATGTTTTATGATGATAATAATGAAATCATTCCAGTAGACGAAGAATTTTTACCAGTTATACTTCCCGATGCTAAAGAGTTTATGCCTACTGGGCAGTCTCCTCTAACTCTAGATGAAAACTTTTTATATTTTGATCATCCTAAATATGGAAAATTGAGAAGAGAAACAGATACTATGGATACTTTTATGGATTCTTCATGGTACCATCTTAAATTTGCAAGTCCGGGCATTTTAGATATACCTTTTGAGAAAGAAAAAATTGATCTATGGAGTCCCGTTGATCAATATATGGGTGGAGCAGAACATGCTGTGATGCATTTATTATATGCAAGATTTTTTAATAAAGTTCTTCGTGATCTTGGGTATGTAGACTTCGATGAACCATACAAAAGATTATTTAATCAAGGCGTAATGCTAGCAAGGCATATGAAAATATCAAAAAGAAATAATCCATTAAACCCAGAACCTTTAGTTGAAAAATATGGGACAGATTCAGTAAGAGCATACCTAATGTTTCTTGGCCCTTGGGATAGGGGTGGTGACTGGTCAGATTCTGGAATTAATGGAGTTTATAGATGGTTGCATAGAATTTGGGATATGGTGACCATAAGATACAAAGAAAATAAGATTTCTGAGAAAGAAACCAAAAATTGTAAGCAAATTTCAAATGAAACTACTAAGAATATTCTCAGTGACATGGAAAATTTTAAGTTTAATACTTCAATAGCTTCATTAATGGAATATAGCAATTATCTATCTAAAATAAAAAAAGAAGGTAGTATTTCTAACTCAGACTGGCAAGATTGTTGTAAAAGATTATTGATTCACCTATCTCCAATTTGTCCTCATATAACAGAAGAAATTTGGAATATCTTAGGTAATAAAAATTCAATACATTTACAAAACAATCCTACTTTTGACGAAAAATTAATTGAAAAAGATAACTTTACGTTGATAGTTCAAATTAATGGAAAATTAAGAGATCAAATAGAGATGACTAAAAATTTATCTCAAGAAGATGTAAAAACTTTAGTATTATCATCTGAAAAAGTTCAAAAAAATATCGATAATAAAACAATTATTAAAGAAATTTATGTAAAGGATAAATTATATAACTTAGTTGTTAAGTAATCTTTTCCCATACCCTTAAGCTTGCAGTTTCTCTCGGAGGGATAAAATTTCTTCCAACTTCAGTATATGAGACTTCAGCTACATAAATTTTACCTTTAGAATCTATAGCTATTGAATGGGGCCAGAGAAATTGATCATGGTTTTCTCCTGGTAATTCTGCACCTAATTTTTCAATTAATCTTCCATCTTTAGTCCATACGCCAACCGAATGACCAATATTCTTTACTCCATATTGAACAGGAGGAGGGCCTTGTTCAGCTATATAAATATTCTCTTCATCATCTATGGTCGATGCAACCGCTTTATGAACGTGCCATTCTCTGATAAATTCTCCATTAACTGAAAAAATTTGCACTCTGTGATTTTCTCTATCACAAACTAGCATTTCAGTATCACTTATCATATTTACATTATGAGGCAAAGAAAATTCACCGGGATTAGTTCCTGAAATACCCCAACTCTTGATAAATTTACCTTCATGATCAAAATGATGAATTCTTGAATTTCCATAACCATCACTAACAAATATTTCTCCTGATGATTTTCTTATAGCTACATCGGTTGGTCTATTAAAAGGTATTCCACTTTCTCTTTCGGATGGATTGCCATCACCCAATGTTAGCAGAAGCTCAAAAGATTGATTAAACTTATAAATTTTATGGCCAAAATCATCAACACACCAGATGTTATCTTCACTATCAATTCTTACAGAATGAGGTCTTATGAATTTTGATTCTTCCCAAATTTGAAGGTTGGAACCCTCTAGTATTTTTATATTCCCTAAGGGATCTTCATTTCCCCAATTTGAAATCAGGTCACCTGAACTATTAAAAATAAGTAGTGGAATATTACCCCTATTGTATATATAAACATTGTCCTTACTATCCACTGCTACACTTGTAGCTTCTCTAAGCCAAATTCCATGGGGAATTTTAGCCCAAAATTTTATTGCTTGAAAGGTAATATTTTTATTCATAATTTTTTCACCATACTATTTATCCTAAGCTTATGTTGGTGATATTAACATCTTTTATAATATTTTTTAATAATTTATTTTTTATTAGATCTGGATCCTCATCTATTATTTTTGAAGCAACTTTATTTACATTTTGAATTAGTTCAAAATCTAGGGGATCAGCCATTTTATAGTCAGGAAATCCACTTTGTTTAGTTTTATCTATTTCACCTGGACCTCTTATCTTAAGATCTTCTTCTGAAAGAATAAACCCATCATTACTTTTTACTATTGCTTCTAACCTTTTAGAGGTTATTTCATTTATTTCTTCAGATGAAACTATTATGCACTTAGATTCTTTTTCTCCTCTTCCAACTCTTCCTCTTAACTGATGAAGTTGAGAGATCCCAAATCTTTCAGCAGAATTAATAACTATTAATGTTGCATTAGGAATATCAACTCCTACCTCAATTAGCGGAGTACTAACTAAGATATCAATTTCTCCTCTTCTTAATTTTTCCATTATTCTTTGCTTTTCTTCTATCTTCATTCTTCCATGCAATAGTTCAATTTTGTAATTTGCTAATCTACTAGATGACAATTTTTCAAATTCTTGAATAACCGAGGATACTTCAATTTTCTCTGATGTTTCTATATGAGGACAAACATAGAAAACTTGAGAATTTAATTTTAATTCTTTTTCTACATGAGATAAGACTTCCTCAAAATCACTATTTTTTAGCCACAAAGTTTTAACATCTCTTTTTCTATTGGGCATAGTTTTTATAGTAGATATAGATAAATCACCATACAAAGTCATATTAAGGGTTCGCGGAATCGGAGTAGCAGACATAGCTAACATATTTGGGATGGGATCTCTTTTAAGCAATAAATTTCTTTGTTCAACACCAAATCTTTGCTGTTCATCAATAACAATCAATCCAGAGAAGTTCTTTGAAATTTCCTCTTGAAGTATAGCATGAGTTCCAATTACTATATCGACTTCATTATTAACTATCATTGATCGAGTTTTATCTTTAATTTTTTGATTTAATGATCCTGTTAGTAATGCTATTTTTTTCTCATTAGAAAGCTTAAAAACTCTGATATTTTCATCATTTCCAAACTCTATGGATGCACCTACTAAATCAGAAAGATTAAGGAAATGTTGTTCAGCTAATACTTCAGTTGGGGCTAATAAAATTCCTTGTTGATCCTCCATTGCCGTTAGTATTAGAGAAATTAAGGCTATTATAGTTTTACCAGAACCAACTTCTCCTTGTAAAAGCCTAGCCATAGGCAATCTACTTGATAAATCTTTCTCTATTTCATTTATGGATTTTTTTTGATCCAAGGTTAATTCAAAAGGAAGAAATTTACTGACTATTTCATAGTTGTCATTAAAAGACTTAAACAAATAAGATGTAATATTCTTTTCTCTCTGTTTCTTTCTAAATTTGACTGAAATTTGATTTTCAAAAACTTCATGAAAAGCATAACTTTTAGAAGCTTTTTCTTTTTCTTCAATACTCTTTGAAAAATGTAATTTCTTAATTGAAGATTTAAGAGAATATAGATTATTACTAATTAATACGTCATCAGGAATGAATTCTTCAATTTTATCTATAGCATTAGATTTTATTGCTTTTGAAATTCGTGTTTTTATCATTTCTTGAGAAAGTCTTTCGGTTGAATGATAAATAGGTTGTAAGTACTGAAATCTTCTTGGATTATCACTAAAGATTTCATATTCAGGATTAGTAAATTGTAAAGAATTTCTAAATTTTTTTACTGTGCCTGCTAAAGCAATATTTTGTCCCACTTTCAATTCTCTAATTAAATATGCCATATTAAAAAATGTTGCCGTAATTGATCCTGAAGAATCTGTAACGATAATTTGAGGGGCATTCATTCTTCTAATCAGTATTTTTTTTGTTATTTTTCCTATGACTGTGGCGTTTTGATTTTCGGATAAGAGATTTACCTTTTTTATATTCGTATAATCTTCATATCTAAAAGGAAAATGTAAAATTAAATCTTTAAGATTATATACTCCTATATTAGAAAATTTCGAAGTAAATCTTTTGTTTATAAATGGAACCTGATCAATGGGAGTTTCAAGTGGAAGATTTTTTAATATTAACTCTCTACTTATTTTAGCTTCAGATATTTTAATTTCATAAGTAATTTTAGAAATAAGATTTTTAATCCAAATGTGTCTTTCACCAATTCCTAGGTTTTTATATGATCTATTTTGAATTGGGTATGTACTAAATATCCACTGAATATCAATAAAGTTATTTTTTAAGTAGTTATCTAATCCTAATTCAACAGATTGATCACTTAATCCAAGATTATATTCTTGAGAAAGAATAGATACTAATTGTTTCAGTCTATCTATCTTTTTAGATCTCACTAATTATTACTCCGTGGTAACAAAACCGATTCCAAATGAACCTGGGCCTAAGTGGGTCCCTACAACTGGTCCAAACTCTGAAATGATAATATTTTTGGGATCAATAACTTCCTCTAGTTTTTTAATTAGAATATTTGCACTTTCTATATCTCCGCCATGTACTACGAACAAATCTTCTATTTGATTATCCCTAACAATATCAACTAAGTAATCCATTCCTTTTGAAAAAGTTTTGACTTTTGCAACTGAACCAATTTCACCATCAAATCCATTTGCTGAAAGTATAGGCTTAACTTTAAGCAATGAACCCAAAAATTTTTGAGCTTTACCAATTCTTCCACCCTTAGCCAAATATTCTAAAGTGGCACAAAGACCATAAAATTGAGATTTATCAATCATTTGATCTGCAACACTTACTAAAGCTTCAAGATCTTTTTCTTTTTTTGATCTTTTGGAGATATAGTGCACTAAAGCTCCTAGTCCTAATGTACCATTTTTACTATCAATAACCTTTATATTGTCGTTTGATAACTGTTCTTTGGCTTGTAATGCTGAGGAATATGTAGCGCTCAGTTTTGATGAGATATGAATTGAAATTATACTATCATAAGACTTTAATACTTTTTCATAAGTTTCTAAGAAAGTACCAACAGAAGGTTGAGAAGTAGTTGGATGAAACTCTGAACTAATTAACTTTGGATAAAATTCAGAGGTATTCAAATTTACTCCATCAATAAAAGTTTCATCACCAAAATGAACATTAAGTGGAACAACAAATATCCCATTATCTTTTGTGACTTTATTTGGTAAATCTGAAGTGCTATCAGTAACTATTGCTATTTTTGACATAATTCCCTCTTATTCTGCTAATAATAGATAATTATAGTATGATTGATTACCATCCACAATAACAACCTCTTTGTCAGTAAATTTATCTAATATTTCATTTTCTAATTCATCATAATTATCTAAGATTGATTCATGTCCTACAAAGATTGTTAATATTTCATTTCTTTTAAGTAAATCTCTAGAAACACTAACTAATGCTTTTTCAGGTGATGCATCAGTCTCATAAATCTTGTCATTTAATGTAGAAAAAAAATCATCTTTCTTAATTTTTTTACCATCAAAAACAACATCTCTAGTAGACACTGTTACAAAAGCCTCCTCAATATCTAAAAGACTATCTTCCATATCTTTAATATTTGATTCAAATGAGCTTGATTGGTCATATGAAAAAATTGAAGCTATGCCTTGTTGAATAGAGCTTGTATTTACCATATGAATATTATTATTTTCATTAAGTTCTATTAATTGCTTAACGGTAGTAGCTATATTTGAATTATTAGGAAGTATGATGATATGCGAAGACTTAATCTTATTTACTTCTTCCATTATATTTTTGATACTAGGATTATTTTTTGAACCCCCTTGAATAATATGAACTCCGTCTCCTCCAGTTTCAAAAAATGCATCAATTATTCCATCTCCATCGCAAATAGATATTATTGAAGTTTCTATATCAGTATAGTCTCTATTTTTTCTGGAAAAATCTTTAGTTTGATTATCCATATTTTGAATAAATAAATTATCTACTTTTCCAATATTATTTGAATAATCTATAACCTTAGTTTCATCTAAAACATGTATATGAACCTTAATTAAAGTCGAATCTCCTGTGATGACAGGTGATCTTCCAAATTTAGATATTTGCTCTCTTTCATAATCAATATCAAGATCATTTCCAGATATTGTAAAAACAGTACAGTTACCCCATTCTAGTTCATCATTTGACTCAAGGAAACTTTTAGAAACTTTGTCAGAAAGGCCTGAAATCATTTCTGAATAAGCCTTTTCTAGATTATCTTCAATATTATTTTGGATCTTTGTATAGTACCAAGCATTCATCATCATAGCTAAACCCAAGCCACCGGAGTCAACAACTCCTGCCTCTTTTAATATATCTAATTTATTTGGAGTATTTTTTACAGAAATTATTGAGCTCTTAGCAATGATTTCTAATAGATCTTCTAATTTTTCAGATTCATGTAAGCCATCATTAGCTGCATCTGCAATCTCTTCATAAACTGTCATCATTGTTCCATCGACTGGATTAGGTAAAGATTTTCTAGTATTTTTAGCAGCAATTTTGAATGACTCTGCTAATTCTGAAATAGTAAAAGAGTCATTAACTTCATACGAGGATAGTAATCCCTGAAAAAATTGAGATAAAATAACTCCTGAATTTCCTCTAGCCTCCATAAGTGAGGATTGTCTTAAGTGACTTAAAAGAGATTTTATATCGACTAAAGAATCTAGGTCAGTATCAATATTTTTTATTGTTAACAACATATTAGTTCCAGTATCTCCGTCTGGAACAGGGAAGACATTTAAATTGTTGATCTTTTCTTTGTATAAATTCAAGCTAAAAATAAATGCTTTAATTGCTTGAGTTATTTCGTTCGAGGAGATCTCTTTATTTAAATTCATAGAAAATTATTTCCGATTATAGATTTGGATGATAAACTAAAGAGATAAAAAAATATATATTTAAAATAACTAAAATAACCAAGAGTAAAAAATGTCAATTGATCCAAGAAAACACCTAGGTTTAGGCCCTTTAAAGAAACCTCTTTTCGGACATAATAGATCTCATGCGCTTAATGCAACTCAGAAGATTTCAAAACCAAATGTTCAAAAAAGAAAAATCACAATAAATGATAAGGAATACACTGTAAAACTTACAGCACGTGAAATAAGAACATTAGATAAAAAAGGAATTATCCTCGGATAATTTTATGAAATTCATTAACAGCCCCTTTGTATCCCAGGTCACTGTTAAGTATGCCTGTTCCAGATATAAATAATCTTGCTCCAGCATTATATCCTCCATAAATAGTATCGATCTTTACACCACCATCTATCGCTAAGAGTACTTGTTGGGTCTTTAATTTTTTAGAAAATTCTGAGATCTTATCATTTACCTCTTCCATATATTTTTGACCACCTTTACCTGGGTAAACGGTCATAAATAAGATTCTTTCAATTTGATCTATATATGGTTCAATCATACTAGTTGGAGTATCTGGATTTATTGCTACTCCTACTTTCATTTTATGTTTCTTAATATTAGATATTGTCTCTAAAATATTAGATTTACTCTCTACATGAAAAGTAAAAATATCTACTCCTAATTCAGAAAAATTTTTAACATAATTATTTGGATTATCAACCATAAGGTGAGCTTCAATAGGTATTGAAGTTAATGATCTTACAGCTTTTATAATTGGATCACCAAATGATATCGATTCAACAAAATTTCCATCCATTATATCAAGATGAAATTCATCAATTCCTGAATGATTTAAGGAAATAATTTCTTTCTCTAAATTCTTAAAATCTGATGAAAGTATAGATACACTTAAGAAAAGTTCTTTATTTTGCATTTTTATTTTTTTTTAAAAAATTCTTAGCTTCTATAATTTGATTCCTAACTGAATTAGTTGAGGTTCCTCCAGTTGAGTTTCTATTTTCTATAGAATTTCTTAGTGAAATATCAAGAGCATCTTTTTCAAAAAGTTTAGAAAATTGCCTTAATTCGTCCAATGAAAGCTCGTGTATATATTTTCCCTTTAAGTTCAAAGAAATATCTTTTATTATCTTATAAGCCTCTCTGTAAGGTATTTTTTTATTGGCCAAATAATCTGCAAAATCTGTTGCCAAAATATTTGATTTGTTAGCAGAATCAATCATTTTTTCTTCATTAAATGAAATTTTAGAAAATAAATTCTTAATTACTTCTAAAGATTGAGTAACTATTTCTATGGAGTCCATTGCTCCTTTTCTATCTTCTTGTAAATCTCTATTATAGGTAAAAGTTAATCCTTTCAGAGAAGTAGCTAAGTTTACCAATTGCCCCAAAGAATGACCTGTTTTACCTCGAATCAATTCTAAATAATCAGGATTCCTTTTTTGAGGCATTATACTCGATCCTGTTGTAAATTCATCAGGAATATTTACAAAATCAAATTCTTCAGAATTCCATATTATAAGTTCCTCAGAAATTCTTGATAAATTAATCATTATTGATGAGCAAGAATAAAGTATATCCAAAATGTGATCTCTTGAAGAAACTCCATCAATTGAATTACTAGATATATTTGAGAAGCCTAGCTCACTTGCTAAATATTCTCTATCAATTGGAATTGTAACTCCAGCAAATGCACCTGATCCAAGAGGCATATTATCTAGGTTATTTCTAGCATTGAGGAATCGCCTTAAATCTCTTGAAATTATAGAAAAATATGACATTAGATTATGAGAAATCAATATTGGTTGACCTTTTTGAAGATGCGTATAGCCAGGTAACATTATTGAAATATTTTTTTCAGATAATTTTACTAATTCTTGAAGAAAATCAATTATAAGGGTATTTAGAAAATCTATTTTTCTTATGAAGTATAACCTTGAATCAGTTGCAACTTGATCGTTTCTTGATCTTCCAAAATGAAGCTTACCTGCAACTTCACCTATTTTATCGTACATTGAATTTTCAATATTTAAGTGAATATCTTCAAGTTTTTTATCCCATTTAAAAGTACCATTCTTTATTTCGTTTCTTATATCTTCTAAAGCTGAATTTATAAGATTAGTTTCATCTAGAGTCAATACTCCAATCTTACTCAACATATTAGAGTATGCTATAGAAACATCTATATCTTCAGAATACATTCGAATATCTGAGTCGAATGAGCTAGTAAAATCTCCATATATTTCTCCGCCTTGAACGGAAGAGGTTTTATTATTTAAATTCTTAGTCAAAATTTATAAATCATTAAATTTTTGTTTTTTTGCTTGAATTCTTGATGGTAATGAATAAATATCAATAAAGCCTTCTGCAGATTGATGATTAAAACTATCAGTTGTTGAATAAGTTGACATATCATAGTCATAAAGAGAATATTTAGATTTTCTTCCTATAACAGTTACATTCCCTTTGTATAATTTTAGTTTTACATCTCCAGAAGAAAATTTTTGAGCACTATTCATAAATGATTCTATATTTTCTCTTAGCAAAGTAAACCATCTTCCATCATAAACAAGATCTGAATAAATTTTTGATAAATTAGATTTTATTCTTTGTTGCTCCCTTGATAATGTAGCTGTTTCTAATGCTGATATTGCATTATACAAAATAATCGCAGCAGGAGTTTCATAAACCTCTCTACTCTTGATTCCTACTAATCTATTTTCAAGATGATCAACTCTTCCAATTCCATGTTTTCCTGCAGTGACATTTAGTTTTTCTATAAGAGTAACTCCATCAATTTTTTCTCCATTCAAAGATATTGGTATTCCTTTATCAAAACCAATTTCAATAATCTCTGGAGTGTCTGGAGCATCTTCCGCATTTGAAGTCCAAGAGAATGCATCCTCAGGAGGTTCAACCCAAGTATCTTCTAAATCTTCTCCTTCTATTGCCAATCCCCATAAATTCCTATCTATTGAATAAACTCTATTGTTATCGCCCACTTCTCTTAATTCAAGCCCTGCTTTAGCTGCATATTCTTTTTCTTCATCTCTTGTCATACCCCATTCTCTAGCTGGAGCAATAATTTTAATTGATTCACCGTCTCCAGAAAGCGTCATTATAGATGCATCAAATCGTACTTGATCATTTCCTTTACCAGTACATCCGTGAGATACATATTCAGCTCCATATTTCCTTGCAGTTTCTACCAATTTTTTAGACATTAGGGGTCTTGCCAAAGCGGTGGATAGTGCGTAGACATCTTCATACATACCACCTGATTTTAAAGCAGGAAAAATATATTCGTTTACAAATTCATCTTTTGCATCTATAACTACAGAATCTATTGCTCCTGCACTTTTTGACTTTTCTCTAACACCTTCTATTTCTGGTCCTGCACCTAAATCAACAGTCAATGTAATAACATCTAGGTCATATTTTTCTTTAATCCACACTACAGAAATTGTTGAATCCATCCCACCAGAATAAGCTAGTACACATTTTCCTTTTGACATTATTTAGATTCCTCTAATATTTCATCTATTACTTTAACAGCTTGATCAATTTCATCTTTAGAAACATTCAATGGAGGCATAAATCGGATCATATTTGGCCTCACTGCGTTAATTAGTAGCCCTTTTTCGAGAGCTTTACCTACAATTTCACCTGATAAATCTTTATTCATTTCAAGTCCTATTAATAATCCCATTCCTCTTACTTCTGTTATGAAATTAAATTTTTTCATCAATTCACTCAGTTTCTCAAACATATATTTACCTGATTCTAAAGCCATATTTGGAATATTATTTTTCACCATAAATTCAGCAGCAGCAGCTCCTGCTGAAGTTGTAAGTGCATTACCTCCAAAGGTAGATCCATGATCACCTGGTTCTAAAACCGAGCAAAACTCTTTTGAACAAAAAGCCCCTAAAGGTGCTCCTGATCCTAAAGCTTTAGCTAAAGTCATAACATCAGGCTCTACACCTTGAAATCTTTGATAGCCAAATAGTGTTCCTAGCCTTCCCATTCCTGTTTGAACCTCATCAAGCATAAAAAGGATATTCTTTGATTTACAAAATTCTTGAACAGATCTTAAATAATCTGAATCAGGTACATTTACCCCACCTTCTCCTTGAACTGGCTCTATAAGAACTGCACAAGTATTATCGGTATATGCATCTTTGATTTGTTGCAAATTATTGTATTCAACGTTAACAAAACCTGGCATTAATGGTCTCCAGTTATCTTGGTAATGAGGTTGTCCTGTAGCAGCCATCATAGCCTGTGTTCGTCCATGAAATGAGTTTAGTGTGGTTATGATTTCAAAAGCACCATTTAATTCCTTCTTACCCCATTTTCTGGCTAATTTAGCTGCACCTTCATTTGCTTCTGCTCCAGAATTACAAAAGAAAACTCTATCAACAGCTGAATTATCTACAATAGTTTTTGCCAAAGAAAGTTGAGGGGTTGTGTAATACAGATTACTCATTTGGAGTATCTTTCCTGCTTGATCTTTTATTGCTTCAGTTACTGAATCATGAGAATGACCTAAATTTAAAACTGCCCAGCCAGCAGTAAAATCTAAATAATCATTACCATCATTATCTGTAACGACTGTACCTTTACCACTAACTAGAACAGGAGCCATTCTGTTTACAACTTGCATATAATATTTTTTTTCAAGATCTTTATATTCTTTGGTTGACTTCATTTATCTCTCCTGTTTCTTTTATCTTTAAACTATTCTAGTACCAATATTGCCATTAGTGAATGCACTTAATAGCGCTCCTGAGTCTCTTCCATCGATTATTCTTCCAACATTAACAGAGTTTAAGGCATCAATACAAGATTTGATTTTCGGAATCATTCCTCCCTGTACTATTCCAGATTGAATCAAATCTAAAGCTTGATTTTTTGTCATTTGAGGAATGACTCTTCGATTTGAATCAAATACTCCCGGAACATCAGTTTGAAAAATTATATTGTCAGCACTTAATTCTTTAGCTATAACACCTGCAGCTGTGTCTGCATTAGTGTTATATATTTGATTTATAGAATCATTTGCTAATGCCATTGGTGAGATAATTGGAAGAAATCCATTATCTAAAAGGTTATTCAACAAGTTTGTGTCACAACTAACTATTTCACCTACAAATCCGAGTTTTTCATCTAGCTTATTAGCCCTTAGAATTCCTGAAGAACCTGAAATCCCTACAGCGTTAACTCCTAAATTTTGAAATTCAGAAACAATTTCCGAATTTATTTTTCCAGAAAGGACAGCCAGAGCAACATCAAGAGTTTTTTTATCTGTCACCCTTAGTCCGTCTAAGAACTGAGGTTCAATACCTTGTTTATTAATCCAATTAGAAATTTCCTTACCACCACCATGTACTAAAATAATTTTCCAGCCTTTTTTGAATAATGTGACAATATCTTCAAATGTACTATCACCTTCTCCTAAGGTAGATCCTCCTATTTTTATTACTGAAATATTGTTAGAATTTTTCATCACGAATTTAGGTTGTATAAGCTGAATTGAAAACTACATATTCTTCAGTCAATTCACTACCCCAAGCTACTCCAGATTCTGATCCAATATTAAGATTAATTTTAAATCGAATTAACTCTTCACCCATAGCTATCACTATACTCTGATGATTATATGATATTGCAATTCCTTCAGAAACAATTTGAATGTCATTTACAAATATTTCAATCTTAGATTCGTCAAGAGGAATTTGAGATGCTCCTAAGGCCATAATTATTCTCCCCCAATTAGGATCACGACCATACACAGCTGTTTTAACAAGATTTGAAGTTACAATAAACCTTGATGCAAGCATTGCATCTTCTTCAGTTTTAGCTCCTGTAACTGTAGCCTCAATTAATCTTGTATTACCCTCTCCATCTTTTGCGATCTCTTGGGCTAAAAATGTACAAACAATATCTAGTGCTTCAATAAATTTTTTAGAGTCATTTTCTGTATTTATTTTTTTGTTTTTAGCCATTCCATTTGCTAATAGTAGAACAGTATCATTTGTTGATTGATCGCCATCCACGCTAATTTGATTAAAAGACTTATTAACTGAATTTTTTAGAATTTTTTGAAGAGCAGGCTTTTCAATATCTATATCACTAGTTATGAATGCCAGCATAGTCGCCATATTTGGATGAATCATTCCTGAACCTTTAGCTACTCCAGCTACATTTATTTCTGTACCATCAATTTCAAAAGAAACTGAAATCTCTTTTGTTTTAGTGTCTGTAGTTAGTATTGATCTTGCAAAACCATTACCGTCTTTTTTTGACATCTTAATTTCTGGAATAAATTTTCTCATTAACGCCATAGGAAGCTCTACTCCAATTATTCCAGTAGAAGCTACTGCAACTTCTTTTTGATCAATCCCCAAAGAATTAGCAGCAATAGATGCCATTTCCTTAGCATCTATGAGACCTTGTTCTCCAACAGCACAATTTGCACATCCAGAGTTAGCTACAATAGCTTTAACATTACCGTTAGAAGTAATGTCTTTGGTCCATGTAACAGATGGTGAAACAACAGAATTTTGAGTAAAAGTTCCTGCACTAATACAATCTGATTCTGAATAAATTATTCCTATATCTCTTTTATCTTGACCTGGCGATTTGATTCCTGAAAATATAGAACCAGACAAAAAACCTTTTGGAGAACATATATCTCCTTTTTTATTTATCTTAATCTCAGATTCCATCTTTCTCTCCTAGAAAAAATTTATTTTTTTACTGTTATTTACTCTAATCATATAATAATATCTATAAATACAACCTTGGAATTATTCAACAAAAAAAAAATATTTATTAGAAAATATGTCAAATAATCAAATAAAAAAAGTAGATTTATTAATAGCTGGTCAAGGAGCTGCTGGTTTCTCAGCTGGATTGTACGCAGCTAGGTACCAGATGAACACAGTTATAATTGGGGAAGAATTTGGAGGAGAAACTGCAATTGGTGGACTTATTGAGAATTATCCCGGAAATAATGATATTGACGGTTTTGACCTAATGCTAGAGTTCAAAAATCAAGTTACAAATCTTGATGTACCAATAATTGAACAAAACCTAGCTTCTATCGAAAAAAATGATAAATTATTTTCATGTTCACTATACGATGGCTCAATTATTGAAGCCAAAACTGTAATTTTAGCAATTGGTAGAGAACGAAGAAAACTAAATCTTGAAAACGAAGATGATTGGACAGGAAAAGGGGTCTCATATTGTTCTACATGTGATGCTCCGTTGTATAGAAATAAAGAATTGGCTGTGGTAGTGGGTGGAGGTAATGCTGCTGTTGAAGGTGCTATTCTTATTGCAAAATATGCTAAAAGAGTTTTTTTAGTTTATAGAGGTGAAAAACTATGGAGACCAGAACCAATTCTACTAGAAACTTTAGAAAAGACAGATAACGTCGATGTGCTTCTAAACAATAATGTTACCAAGCTTTTGGGTACAGAATTTGGTGGGTTAGAAGAAATTGAACTTGAAAATGAGTTTCAAAAATCAAAAAAGTTTAGAGTAGATGGATTGATGATAGAAGCAGGAGCAGATCCAAGAATTGAAATCCCTAACTCTCTAGGAATAAATTTAGACGAAACTACTAATGAAGTTTCTGTAGACAAAGATCAAAAGACAAACATATCTGGAATTTATGCAGCAGGAGATATAACCAATGGTTCAAACCTAAAGCAAACTATCACCGCAGCTTCACAAGGCGCAATTTCAGCATTAAGTGCTTACAACTATTGCCTAGAAAATAAATAGTTTCAAGGTTTATTGATTTTATAACTTAACAAAAGAGTCCCCCAATTAGTATTGAAAGCTTTTTTTACTCTATTTTTTCCTATGAATCTTAACCAGAATGAATTGTGATACAAATTTGAAGCTATATAAGCTAATTTAACTAATGGGGTTCTTAATAAAAGTTTTTCTAAAGGTTTTAATGGGCCCCAGTAAATATATTTTTGAATCCTACTTGCAAAAGTATTCTTGTTTCTAGTAAATCTCCAATTAGTCGTTGATATATTTTCTCCAATAACTTTTATTTCTCTTGGATTAGCGATACCTAATCCTTTTTCATGAGCGATCCTTAATTTAGGAATAGTCAAAGGGTCAAATCCCATAAGTTTTGCTGAAATAGAATCTATTGCTACCTGATCATGAGATGCCAAAATCATATTTTTAACCTTAAAATTCATAGCTCTAGGACCAGGTCCATCACCTGCAAATGTACCATCCATCACTGCGAATATATTTTGATGTATTTCATATTGTATTGTGAGTAGATCAACTAATGTATTATGAATGTCTGCATGAGCCCAATGCCTATTTTGATGAAGAAGACCTCCGAAAGCATTTTTCATTGCTCCTGTTATAGTAGTAAAAACATGAGTTTTTACTGTTGGTAAATGAATAATGTTTGTTTCTAATAGTTTTTTTGGAATCATTATTCCTTCAGGGTATATTTTATCCAAAACAATCATCTTGTTACGAGGTATATATTTTATCCAATCTTGATTAGGGTCATCTAAAATCGTACTTGCAATTGAAAGGTCATTTTCAATCTTTAAAAAACCATTATTTACTTTCCCCTCATGGGCATTTACAACAACGGTTCCATTGTGAGCTACCTCAAGATTATCTATTCCTAAGCTTCTTAGACCTCTAATCACACCATCTAATTGCCATGGAGCTGTTGAGCATGCTGGAAAATAATGTTGCCAAGAGATATTAGCTTTTATTAGAGTTTTAGTTTTATTGTTAATACTTTTTTGAATTTTTGATATCGATAATAGCTTTGCATAGTCACCAATAACAAAATTTGGAGATGTTTTTGAGATAAAAACTTCACCAAATTTACTTCTATCAATATTAATTTTTGTCATAATAATTAAATTATAGAAAAAAAATTGAAATGAATATAGATTCTCTAACACATATATTGCCAAAGGAAATTTCTGAAGAAATTAATAGATTCAAAAAATTAGATAAAAAATTTACAGAACTATTTGATGAAAAAACTAAAATTTCTCAAGCAGAAGAATTAATTAGTGAAATTAAAAAGAATAATATTGATAAAGTTGTGGTCGGAGGATTTGGATGGTCAAGTGATGAAATAACTAAGATAGTTAATGAATATATTTTAGATTCAAAAAATAAATACGATGAAATCATTCCCCTTTGCTCTATAAATCTTTATTCTAAAAATCCTGAATCAGAATTGCTTGATTATATAGATAAGGGAGTAAAAGGAGTTGGAGAACTACATCTTAATTATGATGAAGAAATAGAAAATAATAAGATCCTTATAAATACACTTCAAATAGCACTTGAATATAATCTTCCTACAATAATTCATGGTTCAGAGCCAGTAGGACATTCTTATCCAGGGAAAGGCAGAAACTTACCTGAAAAACTTTATTCTTTAGCAAAAAAACATCCTTCTAACAAATTTATTTTTTCACATTTTGGAGGCGGCTTAGTTTTTTATGAACATATGCCTGAAGTTAAGGAAGCTCTAAAAAATGTATACTATGATTCAGCTGCTCAGCCATTTTTATATGATAAAAAAATCTATAACAATGCAATTAATTCTTCAAATATAAAAAAAATTCTCTTTGCGTCAGATTATCCACTGATAAATATAAAAAGATGCTTATCTCAGTTAAGTGATTTAACTGAAGATGAAAAGAATCATATTCTATCTTATAATCCAATATCTGTATTCAATTTGTAGTACTTAAGCTTAATTCAAATGTAAAATTGATATATAAATGACTACAGAAAATAAAAAACATTATCCAGAAATCAACTCCTCAGTTTCATTGCCTGAAATTGAGGAAAAAATATTAGCAAAATGGGAAAAAGAAAAAACTTTTTCTGAATCCTTAAATTTAAGAGATAAAGCTAAAGAATTTGTATTTTATGATGGCCCTCCTTTTGCAAATGGGCTTCCTCATTATGGTCATTTACTTACGGGATTTGTAAAAGATATTATTCCACGGTATCAGACAATGAAAGGTAAAAAAGTTGATAGAAGGTTTGGATGGGATTGTCATGGATTACCAGCAGAAATGGAATCTGAAAAAGAATTAGGAATTTCTGGAAGAAGACAAATTCAAGATTACGGAGTTGAAAATTTTAATCATCATTGCCAAACATCAGTAATGAGATATACAAAAGAATGGGAAGTAACTGTAGGTAGACAAGCGAGATGGGTTGACTTTGAAAATGATTATAAAACTATGGATCTTAGTTATATGGAATCAGTTATTTGGGCATTCAAACAACTGTGGGATAAAGGATTAGTTTACGAAAAAGATAGAGTTATGCCTTATTCATGGAAAGCTGAAACCCCTCTATCAAACTTTGAAACAAGGCTTGATGATTCATATAGAGAGAGAAAGGATCCAGCTGTTACTGTAAAATTCCAAATTCTAAATTCTAATCTTGATCTAAATGACGAAACTTATCTTTTAGCATGGACTACCACTCCATGGACCTTACCTTCAAACTTAGCATGTGCAGTTGGTGAAGATATAGATTATTGTTTAATATCACTAAATGAAGAAAACTACATTATCGCAAATTCAGTCCTTCAAAACTATGAAAAAGAGCTTGATGGTCACAAAATACTAAAGCAACTCAAAGGTTCAGACTTAGTTGGTATTATATATAAGCCTTTATTTCCATATTTTAGTAGTAACGAAAATTCTTTTAGAGTACTCGGTGCAGAATTTGTAAATACAGAAGAAGGAACAGGAATTGTTCATATGGCTCCAGGGTTTGGTGAAGATGATCAACTGGTTTGTGAATCAAATGGAATTAAACTCGTTTGTCCTGTAGATGATCAAGGAAAGTTCACTAAAGAAGTTCCTGACTACGAAGGATTAGTTGTTTTTGATGCCAATGAAAAAATAATATCTGAATTAAAAGAAAAAAATCTTGTAATAAAAAAAGAATCTTATCTTCATAATTACCCTCATAGCTGGAGAACGGATGAACCCTTAATATATAAATCTGTAAATTCTTGGTATGTTAACGTATCATCATTCAAAAATAGAATGGTTGAGTTGAACCAACAAATTAACTGGGTTCCTGAACATATAAAGGATGGTACTTTCGGTAAATGGCTAGCAGGTGCTAGAGACTGGTCAATAAGTAGAAATAGATTTTGGGGGTCACCAATCCCTGTTTGGAAATCTGATGATCCTAAATATCCAAGGATAGATGTATATGGAAGTTTGGATGAAATAGAAAAAGATTTTGGAGTCCGACCAGATAATCTCCACAGACCACATATTGATAACTTAACTAGAGCCAATCCAGATGACCCAACTGGAAAAAGTACAATGAGAAGAGTTCCAGAGGTATTTGATTGTTGGTTTGAATCTGGGTCTATGCCTTTTGCACAAGTCCACTATCCTTTTGAAAATAAAGATTGGTTTGAGTCTCATTTTCCAGCAGATTTTATTGTTGAATACATAGGCCAAACTAGAGGTTGGTTCTACACAATGATGGTATTGAGCACAGCAATTTTTGATAAACCTCCCTTTAAAAATTCTATAAGCCACGGTATTGTATTGGACACAAATGGTGTAAAACTTTCCAAAAAACTTAGGAATTATCCAGAGCCTGATTTAATTTGGAAAAAATATGGTGCTGATTCACTCAGATGGTTTTTTTCTTCATCTCCTATCTTGAAAGGTCAAAATCTACAAATAGATATGGAAGGTAAAGGAATAGCCGAAGCACAAAGGCAAATTATCACTCCACTATGGAATGCATTTTACTTTTTTACTCTTTACGCAAATGCTGAAAGTGTACGCGCAAAAGAAAATTATTCTTCAAAAAACCCTTTAGATAAATATGCTTTATTAAAGACGAAGGAATTAATTGAAAATATAGATCATAATTTATCAAATTATGATATTTCAGGTGCTTGCCAGTCTGTTCCAGGCTTTATTGATGCAATAAATAATTGGTACATAAGGCGAAGCAGACCAAGATTCTGGAAGCATGCTGATGATAACGATTCAAAGAATGCATATGACACTTTATATACAGTTTTATTGAATGTTACAAAAGCATTATCTCCTTTGCTTCCTCTTGTTTCAGAGGAAATTTACACAAAGCTTACTAATTCGAAAAGTGTACATCTTACTGATTGGCCATCTATAGATAAATTCCCTAAAGATGATACTTTTATGAAAAATATGGATATAGTAAGAGAAATTTGTTCAGCAGGCTTAGGAATAAGAAAATCAAATAATATAAGAGTTAGGCAGCCTCTGAAGGAGTTAACTGTAGTAGGTGATGATGCTAAATGGATTCAAGACTTTGAAAATTATGTGCTCGAAGAAGTGAATATAAAAAAAATACATATAAATAGTAGTTCAGATTCTCTATACAAAAATAAAATTAAAATTAATCTTAGAAAGCTTGGACCAAAACTTGGAAAAGATACAGGTAAATTTATGCAAGCTGCAAATAACGATGAATGGAAAATGAACCATGATAAAACTTTAAGTATTTTAGATAAAACGTTGAGTGAGGATGAATATATTTTAGAAAAAGAATCATTGCCTGGAACAGAAACTAGGGATATTGAAAATGGTAATATAATTGTGTCTTTAAACATAGATATTGATAATGACTTAGAAATAGAAGGAATAGCAAGAGATATATTGAGAGCGATTCAAAATAAAAGAAAAGAATTAGATTTAGATATTTCCGACAAAATTAATGTAAATATATTTGGTAATTCAAAAATCAATGAAACTCTTGAATCTTATAATGAGTATATTTCAACTAACTCTCTAGCAGAAAAGTTGGTTTTTGATAAAAATACTAAAAGTGAAAAAATCAAGATATCTGAAACTAATGAAATATTCCTTAGTATAAATAAATCTTAAGAAAGTCTTTCTAAGCTAGATTCTAGGATTTTATTTTGTTTATTTTGTTGCCTTATGTTTAAATAAACCGTATTTCTTGCAGATATTTGTGCTCCAATAAGAAGAATTATTGAAGATATATAAATAAAAGCCATAAAAACAATTATGGCACTTACTCCTCCATAAATTGATCCTGATATTCCGCTAAAATTTCTAAGATATAAAATAAAAACCATCTTATTTATTTCTTCAGCTAAAGTTGCAAGAATAGCAGCTGGCAAAACTGATATGAAAGATAATTCAATGTTTGGAAGCCACCAAAAACAAATAAGAAATACTAAAAAAGTTAAAAAAGGTGGTACTAATAAAGCTAATCTATTCCAAATATTTTGATCAATAAGCGGAGAATCAGGAAATGTTATAGAAATTAATTCACTTAAAAAACTCAATCCAGTTGTTAAAGCAAAAGAACTAATTAATAAAAAAGAAGCTATAAATAACATTGAGAAATCGATTTTTCTTTCTTCAAAAAAAGTTCTTTTTTTGTCAATTTCCCAAATAAAGTTAATACTTTTCCTTATAGTTCCAAAAACTGCACTAGAAGCAAAAAGAAGGCCGATACCTGCTACTGTACTTGTTGCTAGCCTGTTGGAAGTTAGGCTATCAAAAAATGATTTTAGAAATTCATCGTCCTGTTCATCAAAAATTGGAATAACATTTTTTAAAGAATCAATTAATGTTTGCTCAAAACCTTGAATACCCAAAAATATTGAAAAAATCATTATTAATCCTAATAGCAAGGGGAATAATGAAAAAAAGGCATAAAAAGATATTGATGCACACATGAAAGGTACATTTTTTTCAATAAACTCATTAGTAATATCACCAACAAATCTTAGAAACCAAAGTACAAAACGCACTAAGTACATTTTAGATTCTCTTTTCTCTAAAAGCTTTTAAATATGATACACAAAATTCATCATGACCTTCTAGCATTGATTTGGTTAAATCATAAGCTTCAGTAGTTTTATCAATACTTAAAATTCTTTCGATTTTAGATTCAATGGGGTTAATAATTCCAGAATTTGCACCATTTTCTATGGCTAAACTTATAAATACATCATTGATTAGCCTTCTTTTAGGTAGTCCAAATGAAACATTGCTCATTCCACCTGTAATATTTATGTTTTCCCATCTGTTTTTTATCTCTTTAATGGCATCAAGAGCGTCTTTACCATAAGCAGAAGAAACAGATATAGGAAAGATCAAAGGATCAACGTATATATCTTCAGAAATCAATCCCTTTTTAAAGCAAACATCAATTAATTGTTCTAGATTTTCTAATCTTTCATCAGAGCTGTCAGGCATACTACTCTCACTAGCAGCACTAACCACAGCCTGTGCATTAAACTTTACAATTGTGTCTATTAAATCAATTCTCTCCAATGACAAAGAATTTACTAATGGTCTCATATGATTATCGTATTCCTCTAAACCTGATTTGATTATCTCAGGATTTGAAGAATCAATAGATACAGGTATATCTGAAAATTGCTTAACTACATTCACCAACCATTTCATAGCAGTTATTTGATCATCAAGTTTATAACTATATTCATCAACGTTTATATCTAAAAATTTAGCGCCAAAATTTGTTTGTCTTTCAATTTCCCATTTTATGTAATCAATTCCTTTATCTGAATCTCCATTTATTCCTTGCCAGATAGCTATCATAAAATGCTTAACCTGACCTTGTTTGTATGGTTGGGTCTCCATAAAATGATCTGGAATATCTAAGATTGAGAAATCGTCACCTTTTTTTCTATAGGTTAAAACCTTTTTACCATCAATATCTTTTATTCTTATACCATCTAGTTTGACAGAGCGAGTTGTATGTATATTTTCTCCGATTATTATAAAGTCTTCCATTTTTCACCTATTATTTACTATTATTAATCCATTCAGAAAGTTCTTTTATTCCTCCAAAAGGGAAAAAATGTAGATTATCATATTCTTCCAATCCGCTAATAATTTCTGAAGGATTATGCTTGACCAGTTTAGTTAAGCCAAATTTTTTATTCCTAATTATTAATGAAGTCGCTGAAACTCCACAAATTTTTGCATAATTAATCAATGTTGTTAGTTTTGCTGGACCAGCTATTCCTAAATTAATATTGATCTTCCCTTGGTTTTTACTAATAATATTCTTCTTAATTTCTTTTACCCAGCTATTAGTTTGATCTATGTTTAAGGTCCATTGGGTTACAATTGAAGAATTAAAGCCTTTACTCATAAGCCAATCACATTTTAATATCAAATTTTTTTCTGAATCCTTATCATCTGGATTACCTTCAGGATGGCCTGCTATATTTATACTTTCAAAATTATATTTCTCAAATAAACCCGTACTAAATATATCCAAAGTTTTATCAAAAATTCCCACTTTATTTTTTGGACTACCACCTATAGCTAAGATTTTATTTATTTTTTCTTTAGCTAACCCTGAAAGAAAAAAATCTAATTCATTTTCATCCAAAATACTTCTAGCTGGACAATGAGGAACAGGGTTAAAACCTTGAGATTTAAGAAGCTTAGAAGCTTCAATTATATTTGAAATATTATCTCCAGGTATAAATGCCACATATATATCTTTGAACATTTTTGGAGGTAATATTTTTAAACGTTCAATCTGTTTGGGTACAATTTCAAGTGAGTATCTAGTCATATATAAATTTGAAGAGGCTTAAAACACTATAAATAAGTATAATCTATATATAAAAATAAATAAGTTATAAGTATAGGTATTTGAATATTTTCAATGGTAAAAGAAGAAATTAATACACTAAATGGAGATAAAATTCATAGGGTAAGAAGGTCTATGGAACTTCAACCTGAGGTTATTAAGCTTGAAAATAAAAGAAGCTCTAAAAGAGGATTTAATTCACCGCTTATACTTTTTTATGGACTTATTGCCTTAATTGGACTTGGAACACTTATATTATTTCTCCCTATTTCAGTAAATTCTAATCAGAATATAAGTTTAGTTGATAGCTTTTTTGTATCTACATCAGCTGTTACAGTTACTGGCTTAACTCCAGTACAATCCGAAGTTACATGGAGTATTTTTGGTCTTGGAGTAATAGCAATTCTTTCTTTCATTGGTGGATTAGGATTTATGATTGGAGCTGGCTTTCTAATATACATATTATTTGGTAAAAAAATCAATTTAGAACAAAAAATGTTAATTAATGAAAGTTTAAGTGATAGCACTCCTTCTAAATATGTCGCTAGTAGTTCAATAAGAGTTGTATTGAATATATTTTATATATCTATAGTTTTACAAGTATTAGGCTCTGCGTTATTTTATCTATTCTGGAAAGAAAGCGATATAAATAATGAACATGGACTTATTTTTAACTCTATTTTTCATTCAATATCATCATTTAATGGGGCTGGATTTGATATTTTAGCTGATGGTAATGGAGGAAGTATTGGTTCAATAACTAATAACAACAATTTGTTAGCTATTACCATGATTCTTATTTTTTTAGGGAGTATTGGATACCCCATAATTTTGGAATTTTCAGAAAATATTAAACTTTTTTTTCAATCAAAGTTTAAACAAATTTTCGTTTCTCTAAATTTCAAAGTGGTAGTTTTCACAACTATAATTGTTCTGATAACTGGTATGTTACAGTTTTTATTTGCCGAATGGTCAAATCAATTAACAATTGGGTTAGAAAGTACTCAAAATAAGATTATTTATTCTGTTTTTCATGCAATAACAAGGACTGCTGGATTTTCTATAATTGACTACGATTTGATACATAATAGTACTACAGTTACAACTATGGCTTTAATGTTTATAGGAGGAGGGTCGCTTTCAGTAGCAGGAGGAATTAAAGTAGGTACATTAACAATAATTTTAACTGCTCTAATTTCTACAATCATGGGAAAAGAAGAAATAACACTTTTCAAAAGAACTATCACTAGAGAAATTACAAGAAGAGCTCTCATAATTTTTATCTTTTCTATTTTTTTAATATTATTTTCATTTATTGTAATTTCTTCTTTTGAACCTGATAGTATATTTAGAGAATTACTTTTTGAATGTGTAAGTGCTTTTGGAAACGTAGGCCTTACCACTGGAATTACTGAAAAACTTAATGATTTTTCAAAAATTTTTATTTCCTTTTTGATGATTATTGGAAGATTTGGTCCACTTTTATTAGCATTAATGTTTGTGGGTAAAAAAATTGAAGCAAAAGCAAAGCCTGCATATGAAGTTGTGAGATTAGGATAGATATGAAAATAAAACCACAAGTTGTAGTTGTTGGACTTGGAAGATTTGGTACTAGTTTTGCAAGCAAAATGTATCAACTTGGATATGATGTTATGGCAATTGATAAAGATGAAGATAAAGTTCAGTCAATGATTGGACAGGTAACTTATCCAGTAACAGCTGATGCTTCTTCTGAAACGGCTCTAAGAGAGCTTGGAGTGCAAGATTTTGATGTAGGGGTGGTAGCTATAGGATCTAATGTTGAGGTTTCAGTTATGGTGACTGTATTATTTAAAACTTTTGATATCAATACAGTTATGGCTAGAGCTTCGTCTACTCTTCATGAAAGCACCCTAAGAAGATTAGGATGCGATAAAGTTATTTTTGCTGAAGAAGAAATGGGAGAGAGATTGGCAGGTACTATTTTTACTCCCAATGTGGATGATTACCTTGAGCTTTCTTTAAATATTGGGATAAGTAAACTAAAAGTCCCAGACCGATTAGTAGGTATGACATTAGGGGAAGCAGGTTTTATAAATAAACCAGGTCCACAAAAATTAACAGTTGTATCAATTCTTAGAGG
>CEOP01247624.1_pt1 | contig 28420 bp, 24 predicted proteins | sample 361301 | NCBI WGS metagenome assembly CEOP01 (sample SAMEA2619548, study PRJEB7988) | marine metagenome | biome: marine biome (ENVO:00000447); feature: deep chlorophyll maximum layer (ENVO:xxxxxxxx); material: "saline water (ENVO:00002010), including plankton (ENVO:xxxxxxxx)" | depth 55 m
TCCAAACTTAACATAGGTGTTGCTAACATTAAAAAAACTAAGAAAAAAGCAGTTTTCATATTTCTAGGGTCGTTTCGCATAAGGACCGGTGATATGTTTAGAATATTAATATTAGGACTGCCTAAAATATATATCTCAGAATTTAATTATTCTGCTTTTAAAGTCTTATGTTGACCTGGTTTCCTAGGTTTAACAAAGATACGATAACCACATTTATGACAGGATTTACCGGTAGAACCTGCTTCTACCCATGCTAAATTTCCACATTTTAAGCATTTATACCTAATTTCCATAGGGTCCATTGGAGAAATACCATCGAATGGTGAAATAACATCCCCTGTTGGGTTATAAGGCATTCTCTGAGTGCGTAGAGTTCTCCTGCACTTGTATAGAATCATGTGTTCAGTGTCTTTAGCCATGGTTTGGGCGACCTGCCTGCCCTTCTTCAATCTGTCCGTTGACTCAAGGGTTATTTTTTGCTAAAGAACAAACTTTAACAAAATTTGAAATTATTTGTTCACCATATTCTGAATGATCTACTTCTGGATGAAATTGTAGACCGAATCTAGTTCTATTTTCATTTTCCATGGCTTGAATTTGACAAGATTCGCTGAAAGCTGTAATTTTAAACCCTGGAGGAATATTAATGACTTCATCATTATGGCTTTCCCAAACCATCTGATTCTGTGGAGTATTCTGAAATAATTCTCCACCATCTTCAATTAAGGTTATTTTTGCTTCTCCAAATTCTGGTTTTGATGCTTCTGCAGAATTACCTCCATAAAAATCTGCCATAAATTGGTGCCCTGCACAAATTCCCAGGATCGGTACATCTAGATTTAGATATTCTGCACAATTTCCTAATCTCCCTGTAAGGCCGACTCTTGCTGCCCCTCCTGAAAGTATTAATCCATCAACTTCTCTAAATTCAGAAATAGGTGTTTTATTTGACAAAATTTTTGTATCTACACCGAGATATCGTAACATTCTCCATTCTCTATGGGTCCATTGTCCTCCATTATCGATGACGTCAATAACAAGGTGCGCATCGCCCATAATTCAACCGAAAAGTCGGCAGACCATGAATGATGCCCTTGTTAAAGGTTGAAAAAGAGAATCACGGTCGGAGTACCCACAGCCCTGATGGTGTAGTGGCCTATCATGCAGCCCTGTCGAGGCTGCGACCCGGGTTCAAATCCCGGTCGGGGCGCCAATAAAGTCATTTTATTTGAGCCATGCTTCAAAGGAACAAAGTCGAAGTTTTGAACTATAATCACGTTTGATTGTTAGTTTTGGTTTTGGTTTGTCAGGAATACAGTTAGGCAATATGTCTTGGATAATTTTATTTGTTATATCAATGTCTTTTTCTTCTACAACTATCCTTCCTCTGATAAGTGACGGAGAAGATGTATCCAAAAGTGGAATAATGAGTGGCAATAATTCTAATGTTCGATGGGGCAAATTAATTAATATCATATCCCATCTTCCTAAATATTCTCTATTGGTAACTAATTCGGCAACATCTCCTGCCCCCACTAGACGATTTGGATATATCCATTCAACTTCTGATGCTTCTGACGGATATGGCTTTTTATCCCATTTAGTCAGATTTTCAAATAGGAGTTTGATGGCTTCAGGATTCAAGTCGGAAGAAAGTAAATTATTTACTAAATCTGGTTCATGTAATAGTGAAGAAATTGCCGGCCCTACCCCGCAAAATGGGTCGCAAAGGTTTATTTTTCGACCTAGCATATGTCTCAATTCTTTAGCAAAGGAAAGTGTTTCCTGTCTTTCGGTTTGTAATTTTGTAGAGAAATATGCTTTTGTTGGGTCGCATATGATTTGCAAACCGGATTCTTTTACTGTAACCTTCGTGTTGCAAAGTTCATTTGGTATATTTTCTGATATTATGATATTCTTATGCCTAACAGCTATCGGTATCAGTTCCCTTATGCGTAGTTCCCCCATGACTCCTTGATCGGATAATATCAACCTTAAATTTGGGTGTGCCATCAATTTCGCTTTTGCGATTTGTGAAGAGAATTGTAATATTTTTTTATCTAATTTTATTATCATCATATCTCCTACAAATTCATGGGATGCTGGCCACAATTGAAGAAATTTTTCAAAATCATCGTTATTAATTAAAACCGACAAGTGTGTTAACCAATTCGGATCTATTCTATTATCAAGTTTGTATTTTGCATAAATTACTTCATATTTAGACAATTCTTTTGGTAGATTTTTTGGTAAATTTTCACTCAAAGGTATTAATCTAAATTTTCCATCAATACTTGGATAAATTAATTTGCCCTCAGCAAGTAAATTATTTTTTTTTAAACTGGTGAATGCATTCTTAACATCGCGATTGGGTACTTGGAGATGTTGCATCATATTCATCACGGGGGAGGGCGTAGCGCGCTTCAGAATGACGGTTGCCGAAGTGTCTTCTGGATTGTGGCTAATAGGTCTTGGCCCTGGAAATTTGCAACAAATGACACTTGAAGCTAGAGATATTGCAAAACTATGTTCTAAGAGATATTTAGAAGGATATACTTCTAAATTGCCTAAGGAAGAAGAAGAAAAATTAGAAGAGATTGTTGGACCGTGGGAGAGAGTTATGAGAAATGACATAGAAAACCCTCAAAAAATACTAAATGAAGCCAAAGAGAATTCAATATGTATTCTTGTTATTGGAGATCCAATGCAGGCAACAACTCATATTGATTTGGAATTACATTGCCATGATGAAGAAATAAATTTCAATATGATCCCTGGTTTATCTGCTACTTCTTTAGCAGTTTCAATATCAGGATTGCAGTCCTATAAATTTGGCAGACAAGTCACAATTCCTTTTAGATATGGAAATTATTTGCCTACTTCGCCTCTTGAAATAATTCATAAAAATCAAATTAGTAATTTACATACGCTTGTATTGTTTGATTTGGATCCTAGTGGAATGGGTACCGAAACCCCTCAACCAATGAAACCAAAAGATGCAATAGATATTTTACAAAGGATGTATGATAAACTAATCTTTGAGGAGGCTATTCCGAAAACAACCATTAATCCAATAAACTGGAAAGGAATATTGCTAAGTGATATTGGAACTAAGGATCAAAAAGTTAGTTCAGGAGAGTTGTCTAAATTATCTTCCATTAATGGAGGCAATATACATTGTATGATTATACCAGCCAAATTTTCAGAAATGGAAAAGGAAGCATTCAATCGTAGACGTGTGGTGGGGTAGGTTAGGTTTAGTATGGCAAAGCCACCCGCTGAAGTTAGTTTTCCTGGCGATAAAAATCGTAGGAAGAAGGTTAGAGTTAGGGGAATAAAAAAAGCATCAAAAGACATTCAAAAAAGATTAGAAAAGAATTTGTCCGAATTATTAGATGATCCAGAGATTTTTTTACCGGATATAAACGGTGTTATAACCAAAAAAACATTTTTTGGTAGAAATAAAGATTTAATGGCACTTACATTAGAAGATATTGATATGGTATCAAAAAAAAGGCATGATAAAAAATGGTTAACAAAAAGAATGTCAAAAAAAAGTGGGGATGTAGTTTCTAGGGCTTTGGCAGGTAGTTTATTGGCGGCCTCTGGTGATGATTTTTCTACTGTATCGGTTTTCAAAAATCCGTTATTTGGTTCTGCAAGTTATATCCGAAGAGGAGGCGGCAAACAAAGTCATCTTGCTGGTATTCAAAATTTTAATCATTCAAAATTGAGAATGCTAGTTTGGGATGACCATGCAAAAGCAGGACAATGGTTTTTTTCGTGGGATAAAGGTTTTGTATTTACAGGTAATAATCCAGAACCCCCGGACGATTGGATAGAATATGTTCTTGAAAATTCATCTATAGAATTGTTAGGGCAGAAGACTAAGTGGTCAAAGGGTTTGAGCGAATCAATAATTGATGATAAATTATTTACAGATAGTGGATGGCTAAGACTAGAGTTTGGAAATGGAGTTGTCATTGGAATATCAAAAGAATCACTATTATCAACAAAAGAATCTTTTGTCCAAAGCGTCGCTATGTCAATGATGCCACCAAAAATAAGTTCTATTGTAGAATCAGAGTGGGTATGGAAGCCTGAAGGATGGCCGAATGATAAGGAATTGCCGGCTGAAGGTCTTGAAAAGGTTGAGGAGGTAATACAACAATGGTTACTAATGATTTATGATGATAAAAAATTAGCAAATGCATGTAGAGTTAGTATACTAAATTCAATAAAAGATGGGTTTGTAGTTGGTAGTTCTTGGTATGATTCAGAAAATTTATTAAAAATGCTGGAAAATATGAATGGAACTGAAGATGAGAGGGAAGCTATTTCATGTATCATTGATTCTCTTGAATGCGGCATTCACGTGAGATCTGACGGCGTAGTAATAGATCTGGAGGAAGATGTTGTACGTTTTGAAGATTCATCATGTCATCCTGTTTTAGTTGCTCTTTGGCCTAAATATGGGCATATTATTTTGGAAAGGCTCTATCAAATAGATGGTGATGAGGCGAAAAATATAATAGATTCACAATCCCAAAGAAAACAAGGATTTGGCGCTTTTTTGAGAGAATTAAAACAGTCTATATCTATCTCTCAACAATTAAATCGTCTACCTTGGAACGAGGGTTCGCTTGTGTCTCCTTTGAGTTTTGCAGATTTCTTAATAAGAAAGGCAATAGAAAATGGTGTTGCATCAACTGTTTCAAAGGCTCGAAAGGGTAAAGGGCTCGAGATGGCGATGGGTTGGGCTTGGTTAAATGTACATGAAAGAACTGAATCAGATGCTTGGAGATTTGATGAATCTAGCAGAGACAAAGGAGGAGATTGGGTGCCGGCATTACAAGCACTTTGGGATGCTGCTGAGGATTTATTGATTAATGATAATTTAGAAGCGGTTATTGACTATAAATCTGCTATGAAATGGCTTGCAGAAGTTTCTGGATCTAGTTTTGAATATTAATGAGGTAGAGCAATCCATAGTGCTACCCCAAAAAGAGAAATTCCTAGTGAATAATTGAGCCACTTTACCTTGGAAGGTGAATTGAAAAACTTTCTTAGTATCGTTCCGAAATAAGACCAGCTTAAAACCGCTGGAAGTCCAAAAAATAAATTTAAAAAAACTAATGCTATTTTACCAGTTAAACCCGTTCCAAAAAGAGTAAATGGAATAGCCATCAGTACCAAAAAATGTATCCATGCTTTCCCATTTACTACTTGTAATAATATTCCAGTTTTTATACCCAAAAGTTCTGTACTGTATTCATCTTTAATCGTAGAAGATGTGGCTATATTATATGCTAAGTAAGATATGTACGCAGCTCCAAAATAGGTTAGTATACGAAATATCTCTTGTTCTTCTTCAATATAATCCGCGGCTATAGCAACAAATATTCCCAACGTACTCCAGCCAATTGCCATTCCTATTGTAAGAGGAATTGTGCGACGAAATCCATGTTGAGAGCCATGTGCAGCACATAATAAATTATTAGGGCCGGGCGTGAAACACATTGGTATAATGAAGATTAAAACCGCAAGCAAGCCAGTTGAAGTCATGAAAAACCTCAAGCCATACTCGTAACAAAATTTTCAGTAGCTAATAGGGCCTGATTGACATCTGCCCAAATATCTTCTATATCTTCTATTCCCACACTCATGCGTACAAAACCTGATACAATTCCTGCTTCGTTTCTTACATCTTCAGGGATAAACATATGACTAGAGTTAAATGGACACTCGACTAAACTTTCTACTCCTCCGAGGCTAGTTGCTTCCAGTATCATTCCTAGTGATTTCATAAATTTCAAAGCTGCTGCATCGCCTCCCTTGATGACAAAGGATATCATGCCACTTCCTCCTGGCATTATTTCTTTTGCTAACTTATAATCTATAAAATCTGGTAAAGAAACATGGTTCACATTTTCAATCATAGTGTGATTTGATAATCTACTAGCTAACTCTTTTGCGTTTGATGTATGGATTGGCATTCTTGCATGTAATGTTCTCATGCCTCTTTCCAATAAATAGCACATATGAGGATCTGCTGCTCCTCCGAAATGAACCTTTTTAGGAAATATATTTGCGATTAGTTCTCTTTTACCAACTACAAATCCTGCAATTAAATCTGAATGTCCTCCCAAGTATTTTGTACCCGAATGAATAACTAAATCGAAACCATGCTTAATGGGATTACATCCCCAAGGTGATGCGAACGTATTATCTACAACGGAAATTAGATTGTATCGTTTCGCTATATCTGCCATTGCATCTAAATCACATACTTTCAAAACAGGATTTGTTAGTGTTTCTACATAAATCATTTTTGTATTATCTTTAATGGCAGCCTCATATGAGGAAGGATCTCTAATATCAGCCATTGTTACTTCAATTCCAAAACGTGGTAAATCTTCTGTCAATAAACCGTATGTCCCTCCATATACATCAGGGCTCGCGATAATATGATCTCCACTACTTAAAAGACCTAAGAGGGTTGTAGAAATTGCAGCCATTCCACTTGCGAATACTTCTCCGTCCTCAGCACCTTCTAGAGCAACTAATTTAGAAGCCACTGCTTCTGAATTTACACTTGATAGTCTAGAGTACAGCATCGTATGTTGCGCTCCTGCTGCCCAACCGGCATATCTTTCATCAGAAAGATGATAAGTTGAGGATAAGAAAACAGGAGTGTTTACTCCTCCACCAATGGGATTTGTACCAGAATGAATCGCGTTGGTTCCGAATTTCTTGGTGTCATCAGGGTTTGTCATGCTCTACCGAAGAGGTCTTCACGAATCAAATAAACGGATAGTAAAAAATTTAATTTCCACCGAAACGCCCTGTTAATTGTAGAGAAATAGCGACTATATGCCCTATTAATAATGCAAAAATAATAGTTCCAATTCCCAATGTTCCTCCCAGATAATAACCTAAAAATAATACTATTATCTCGATGCTTGCTCTTACTTTAGCAATAGGAATATTAGTTATTTTCTGAATGCCCGTCATCCATCCATCTCGAGGACCAGGTCCTAAGTTAGCAGTCAAATATAGCCCACTTCCAATACCAACAAATAGTGTACCAATCAAAACTTGTATTATTTGAAAGATGTATAAATCAGGATTGGGTAGATATGGCATCATCACATCTATTGCTAGTGCAATTAAGATAGCATTCAGAATTGTCCCTACTCCTGGTCTTTCTTTTATTGGAATCCATAAAAAAAGAACTATGATACTTACGAGAAATGTCGTCTGCCCTAATGTCCAGTTAATTTGTTGTGCTATACCTTGTGCTAAAACAGTCCATGGGGCTACACCTAATCCTGCGGCAACAATAATCGCATCTCCGGTTCCAAAAATCCATAATCCAATAATCAAAATAGTAAGTGTACTAACTTTAGGCTTCAATGACATTGGATCTGGAGAACTCCAACTTGTGTCTGGAACTTTTTTTGCTGGTTTGAGCAGGTTGTTCCAATCCATTGTGCGTGGGTGAAGGTATTATTCTTCAACCCATCTTGCATAATCAGATGTAGTTTCTACTTTCCAATATATTATTTGAGGTAAATCATATGGATGTTTTTCCTTGATAAGTTTGATTAAAATATCTTTTTTTTCGTTTGTTACCTTCATTTGTAATCGCCACTCTTCAGAATTTTGAATATTTTTTTCCCATTCATAAATAGAAGTTATCTTACTCCTTTGAACACATTTAGTTAAGCCATCTCTAACGAAATCTGTAGACCAATCGCCAATCATTGGTTCGATCATATTGCCTGGGAGGGTTGTTTGCACTAGCCATATTGTTTTATCCATACCACTCTGAAGGGGGGTTAACGAATCAAGTCAATGGTAGACTTTGAATGGATGTGCCTTCTCCGGTAACATGGTGAGAGGGCATGGAAGACTGGACTGAACCAATAAATGTCGGAGTATGCCCGAATAATAATACTCATTTTGATGTAATAGTTGTTGGAGGAGGACCTGGTGGTTCGGCTGCAGCGTCATATAATGCAATGAAGGGGAGAAAAGTACTACTTTTAGAAAAAGAATTTTGGCCAAGAGATAAAATCTGTGGAGATGCAGTAGGAGGGAAATCGCTTCGTCATGTAAAAGAGTTAGGAGTTAAGGTTATGATAGAAAAAACACCTCATTTTCGAGTTGATTCAATAGTTATGAGTTCTTCTAATGGGAAAAATGTAAAAATTGATTTACCAAAGGAAGCCTTTGAAAAATTAGAAGCTGGCTATTCTCTACCTAGAATACAATTTGATTATATGATGTTCAAAAGAGCTACAGAGATAGTTCTAGAAAATGGAGGGAGTGTCATGCAAGGATTCTCAGTTAAGAATATCAAAGTAGATGATGAAGGTGGTGCCAAAAAAATAACCGGAGTGGTAGGAAAAAATAGTGAAGGGGAAGAGTTCAGTTTTAGTTCACCTGTAACGATTGGTGCAGGAGGTTATAATTGTCCTGTTGCTAAAACAATTACCGAAGTAGTTCATGAGGAGCCAATGAGAGATATCGAACATTATTGTGGAGCATATCGAGAATATTGGACAAATGTAAAGGGTTGTGAAGGAGATTCTGGCTCTATAGAGATACATTTTATCGATGAAGTTAATCCAGGATACTTTTGGATATTCCCTGTAAATGATGGTACTGTAAATGTTGGCATAGGGATGGTGATATCAGAACAAAGAAAGCAACATGGAATAAAAAAGTCTCTGAAAAAGATGCAAAAAAATGTCATAGAAAATCATCCTATTTTCAAAGAGCGTTTTGTAGGTGCTAAATTAGTTGAAGGAACAGAAAAAGGATGGCAATTACCTTTTGGTTCTCCAAGAAAGTCTGCTCCCTCATATCAGCCAAGAAGAAGTGCGATGGCTGGAGCAATGTGTGTTGGAGATGCTGCTAGTTTGGTAGATCCATTTAGCGGAGAAGGTATTGGAAATGCATTAGTTTCGGCTAAAATGACGTCTGAAATTTTTGATGAATCTATACATAGTTCTGGTTTTAGTGAAGAATCTGCTGAAATTTATATGAAGGAACTATGGGACAAGTTGGGACCTGAGTTGACTAATTCTTATTCACTTCAAAAAGTAGTTAAGAAGAAATGGTTAATGAATTGGTTCATGAAAAAAGCATCAAAAAAGGAAGCCATTAGAGAAATGATGACCGAAATGATTGCTGGGAAAGAAGCGTCTGGTGGAGTATACAGTAAATGGTTTGTAGTTAAAGCTCTAATATTACCTTGAGGTGTTTTTTTGGAATCCAAATTGAGTGTCTCTTTGGACGATATAGAATGTGTTTTTTTAGACTTAGATGGTACAATTTATTTGGGAGGAGAATTAATTTCAGGTGCTATAGATTTCTTAAAAAGATTAAAAAATAAAAATATAGAATATTTTTTCTTATCGAATAATTCTAGCAAATCTGTAGATCAATATTTAGAAAAATTAAACAGTATGAAAATTCCTGCAAAAAAAGAAGATATTATATTGTCCACACATGATTTGATAGCTTGGTTAAAAATTAATAATATTTCTCAAACATTCCTTATTGGTACTGTCGGGATGCAAGAAATGTTAGAAAAGGAAAATATCAATACGAGGTCTGAAAATCCAGAATATGTAGTACTTGGATATGATACAGAGATAAATTATGATAAGTTATCTCAAGCGTCCTATCATCTCCACAATGGTGTAAAATTAGTCGCTAGTCATCCAGATATGGTTTGCCCATCTCCTCTGGGTGGTTTACCAGATAATGGTGCCTTTATGGCTTTATTCGAGGCGACAACTGGAGTTAAGCCAACACATATTTGTGGTAAACCAAATCCTCAAATGATTCTGCATAAAATAAGTGAATTAGGGTTACTTCCTGAAAAATGTGCAATGATAGGTGACCGTCTTTACACAGATATGGAAATGGCTAAAAAAGCAAAGGTCAAAGCAATACTAGTTCTTTCAGGAGAAGCAACTAAAGAAGACTTAGAGTTATATCCCCACGAGCCAGATTTGGTTGTAGATTCGATAGATGAGTTAGTTAGATAGTAAGAAAATTAGTATCTGTAAAGAAAAATTGTGGGTTGCATTCAATAACATCGAATGCTACTGAATGTCATGGAAAGGGATTGGCGAGTTCGGGACATTTCAAATTGTGATTTGGAGTTATTGCCCGAAGTTTTTTCTTGGCCAAAATTATGTTCTCAATCAGAAGCGGTAGAAAGATTGGCATTTATGGGAACCCTAGAAGATCCATTAGTTAAGGATGCCTTATCAAAGACTCCTAGGGAAATACATGCACTTCCACTCTCAATAAGGATTGAAAATATTGAGAGTAGTGCGTTAAAATTACCTTGGTGGATTGATTTGGAAAAACCCAATTCTCTCTTGCCTGGTTTATTTGAAACTGGTCATATCTTTCAAATGATTGGGATTGAAAGTAATGATCGTATATTATTAGTAGGTCCGAGAGGTAATTGGTGGACAGAAATTATACTGCACATGGGCGTTAAAAAAATAACTATATTAGAAATAGATGATGCAAGGAGAGAGGTTTTGCAAAATAGATGGGAAAGTTTGCGCTTAGATATTGTAGCAAAAGCATTGAATTGTGATATAGAATGGTGTGGTTTAGATTATATAGATAATGAAAATGATATTTTAATAGATAAAATATTAATTACTGGGGGCCTGACTACAATTCCTATAAATTTGTTAAATAAAATAGATATTAATGGTCAAATTTGGGTTCCAATTGGAAATAATAATTCTACAATACTTCAAAAAATAACTAAAGAAGAATTTGGAGAGGTTCGTTGTCAGCACATCACCTTATGGAATGTAGATATGCTAGATCGTTATTCTGAAAACATACTTTGTGGGAGTTCTGTGTATGAAAGGAGTATGGTTAAAAATAGTGTTGAAGAAAGTCCAGAGCTTACCAGAGAAGCTTGGTTGCATGCTAATGATAATCCAATTAGAGACAGGCTTGGGCCAGAATCATTACTCGAAATTATTAAAGAAGTGTGGAATTCTTCAGATATATTATTGGAAAGAGATAATATTTCTTTAAAGGATTCAATAGCGAAAGACTTGTTTAAAATGGGTCATGTTCTTCAAAAAATTGGAGTGTTTAGAATCGCGGCTGAGCATCATGGGATGTCTTACTTACTATCTCCTTCTGCTGAAGCCGCTTGTTATCTAGGTATGACTTATTCAATAGATAATCAAGATTCTCTGGCCTGGCAGAGAAAAGCTATCGAAACCGATCCTAATTTTGGAGAAGCATGGAATGAGATTGGAGAAATACTAATGAAAAAAGATGATACTCAGAATGCAATTAATTGGTTTAGAGAGGCTATAGCATCGAAAAATTACTCAAAGAGATGGGTCGCATGGACTAATTTGACAAGATCACAAATGGAGTTGAATCAGGATATTTCTGCCTTCTTCACGGCTCAGAATGCAGTAGAGTTATTTCCTGAAAACAAAGAGTTAACAGAATTATTGTTCTATTTAGGTGAAGACCTAGTTTAGGGCAAAACTCAATCATTAGATATACTTCGGCAGGACATGGTAAAGGACCTCGTAGTTGTTACCGGAGCAAGTGGTTATATTGGTAGTCATATCGTAGCAAATCTGTTATTAAAAGGTAGAAATGTAAGGGCTACCGTTAGAGATACTAAAGATCCTCAAAGAACGCAGCATTTGTATGATTTACCCATTAAAAATAATGGTTCACTAGAGATTGTAGAGATGGATTTACTAAAGACGGATAGTGTAAATAATGCAATTTCAAATTGCACTGATATAATTCATACAGCAGCAGCGGTACTAGTTAGGTCAAAAAATCCTCAAAAAGATATTGTGGATCCTAGTGTAATAGGAACGAAAAATATACTTGATGCAATTGATAATAATATCTCAGTTAAAAATTTCATCCATACCTCCTCTACTGCAGCTATAAGACCTGCATCTTGGAAGAATGGAATGACATTAACAACTGATACATTTGCAAAGGATGCTACATTGGAAAAAAACCCATATGGACTTGCAAAATATAGTGCAGAAATGCTTGTAAGAAATTGGCATAAAGGTAAAAATGTGGAGTTTCGTCCAAGAATGGTGACTATTCATCCGTGTATGGTATTCGGTCCGCCAATGTCTAAAAGACATTTATACGGATCCCTTTCGATGATAATGCTATTAGTTAAAAGAAAGCTACCATTTGTTCTCCCATTGCAAATAAGTATTGTTGATGTGAGGGATGTTGCTGAAGCACATGTCAATGCATTAACAAATGGAGAAGATGGAGGTCGATACTTGACGGTTGCTGGAGAAATGATGTGGAAAGATATAGCAATCTTACTGAAAAAAAGGTATCCTGAAAGAAAATGGCCAGTTAGAGTGATACCTTATAGTATGGCACTTATTGTTGCTGCTTTTCACCCCAAGATAACTATTTCTTGGGCAAAAACACACCTGAAAAATAAATTATTTTGGGATGCATCTCCTGCAAAAAAAGAATTAGGAATGTCATGGAGAGATCCTGAAATAACAATATTGGAAACAATACCGAATATACTTGAAAATGGATGGGATTAATACTTCACAAAAAACATTATTTTTTCAATGAGTAGGTAGTGAGGTTATCATGCGCTATGTCGCCATACTAATTACGAGTATAGTTTTATGTTCAACTCTAACGGGGTGTTTTGGGTCTAAATCAGATATCGGGATGTCGGAAGAGAATATCTTTGTGTTTACAGAAGGTGAAATACCAATTACAACATGGTATCATTATGCTGGGAGTACTATTAATCCGAGAGCAGTAGATGCAACTAATCCTGTTGAAGTTAAAAACGCTAACTTGAGTGTCAATTTAACTGGTATGAATATTCCTTACTTCACAAGTGGTACATACTATGGGACTGGTTGGGATACTTTTGAGCCGACACTTGGCATTACTTCATCTGGAGCAATTTTCTTTACTAATTATAATGGTCTTGGAGATGGTACCCACATAATTAGGTCGAGGGATCAGGGTCAAACTTGGGAAGATGTAGGGCCTTTCAATCAAATTGATGATGATTCTGGTCAAACCCCGAATTCAAATGATCCATATCTCTACGTTGATAAATTTAATGATAAGTTGGTTAAGTTCGATATGCATGCCTTGGCTGCCATGTTTGTGGAATATTCTGATGATGATGGAGAGTCTTGGAGTGCTCCATTCCCAGTTGAAGGATATTATGCTCCACAAGATCATCAAAGCATAGCTTCAGTTCCTCATGAAAATGCAATTATTGGAGAAGTAGTTTATGTATATTGTATAAATACTGGCTCACCTGCTTTGGGTGCTCAATGTTCTCGATCCTTAGACGGGGGGCATACTTGGGATGCTCAACAGTTAGGTTATCCTACTGAAAGTTTTGGAAATCAGTGTTCGGGACTACATGGTCATGTGGCTGGAGGTTCTGATGGATCAATATATCGAGGTAATCCCTCTTGTGAAGGTCCTGCAGTGTATGCATCCCATGATGGCGGCTACACATGGAGTGAAAATACAATAACTACTGAAGTAGGTATGCAACAAGGTTGGCATTCTCATGAAGTTGCTGTTGCCGTCGATGAATCTGGAAATGTACATGCGACTTGGATTTCTACGGACATGATGCCATGGTATTCTTACTCTAGAGATAGAGGTGAAACTTGGAGTGCTCCGATGATGGTAGCAGCCCCCGGAGTTAACGAAACGGGTTTTCCGACTATCTTTGCAGGTGATTCTGGAAAAGTAGTAATAGGATATATTGGTGAATCGTTTGATTGGAATGAATCAACAGGAGGAGGATGGTCTGGATATATGGCAATTATGACTGATGCCTTTGGAGAAGTCCCATTAATCACAAGTGTAGCAGTCAATTTACCAACAGATCCTTTAGATATTTTACCAGACTGTGGCAATATTAGATGTGGAGGTTTTGGCGATTTCATAGATGTGGAAATTGATGATGAAGGTCGTCCTTGGATTGCGTTGGCACACAATGCTGCAGGAAATGAAGAGGCTATAATTGGCACTATAATCACTGGTCCTGCTCTTTACGGAGATATTCTTCAATTACCATTTCTTCCAGAAGGTGGTAACTCAACTCTAAAAATGTAACAGAACAGTTATCCGTTCATATGATGTACAAACAGCGTTGCCGTCGTTGTATGAGGGCGGTAGCAGCGTTGATTGTTTTCTTGTTTATCTCTTCAACAGCATCAGGTTGTCTGAGTAACAAATCATCTGAAGAGTTATCATCATCTTCTATTTTAGATGAAATATGTCCGGATGGTCTTGCAAATAACACATGGTATCATTTTCCAAATTCTACCAATATCCTTTCTGTAGATAATGATGTTCTTAATTCTATTTTAATCGGAGAAAATATTCCTGTTTGCGCAAAGGGGACATATTATGGGATTGGTGTTTCTACTTTTGAGCCAACAATAGGAATTACTTCTGCTGACAACCTCTTCATGACTAGTTGGGGGAATGGGCCTGGGGGTTCTACCGCCATAATAAGGTGTTCAAATATGATTGAAATGGTTACATTGGACTATACATGCGAAAATACATATCAAGGTTCTGTAATTAATAGTAATGATCCCTATGTTTATGTTGATCCTTGGACGGATAGGGTAATGAAATTTGATATGCATGCCCTTGCAGGTATGACAGTTGAATGGTCAGATGACGAAGGAGAGACTTGGGGTCCTTTTGGTTTGGCATCATTTGCTACAGGGTATTCGGTACAAGATCATCAGACTATCGCTTCATCTCCTTATAATGCCCTATTACATGAAACTACCTGGGTATTTTGTGTTAATGGCAATTGGGCATCTCCTCTTTGCTCGACTAGTAATGATGGAGGTTTAACATGGGGGCCAGAAGTTCCTGGTTCTCCTCTTAATTGTAATAGTGGAGGTTTGACAGGACATATGGTAGGATCAAATAATGGTAATTTCTACAGAGGGAATCCTAGTTGTGATGGAGAAGGATATTCGATATATCGTAGTACTGATGGTGGTTTAACATGGACGGAGCATGTCCTTCCGACAGAAGACACAGGTACGGCAGCAACTTGGAATGCTGAAGAAGCACAAGTATATCCAGATGAAAGTGACAATCTACATGCGATGTGGATGGGCGTGGATGATATGCCCTATTATTCATATTCATTTGATACCGGAGATACTTGGAGTGCCCCAATGATGATAGCTCCTCCAATTGGCCTAAATGGAACTGGTTTTCCTGCTGTAGCTGCAGGAGATTCTGGAAGGGTTGCTTTTGCATATTTAGGTGATTCTGGAGGAGATACATGGAATGGATATATTTCAGTGATGACTGATGCTTTTTCCCAAACGCCTCTTATCACTACAGTTCAGGTAAACGATTTCGGTGATCCTCTCGATACTGAAGTTGATTGTGGATACAACAGATGTGGAGGTTTTGGAGATTTTATAGATATTCTTGTTGATAAACATGGAAGGCCTTGGTTTGGTCTTTCGCATAACATTGTAGATCAAGGAATATATGGTACAATGATGATCGGCCCGAGTCTGAGGGAATCTACAATTCCACTTAATCCTCTTCCTGCAGGTGGTTTTTCTACATTATAAGATAATATTCTAAAAGAATAATTGTCGAAGAATCTGATTAGCTTGGTATAGATAACCAAATGCAAATATGATCATTGCAATTCCACATATTGATAGGCTTCTTTTATAGAAAGAAACTGATAATTTTCCTCTAGTTTTATCAAATATATATGCTATTATTATCTTAACAATTATTATTGAAAGTAAAAAAGAGATCGCGTAACCAATTGGTGCTAGTGGTTCTTTGATTGCTGTCGAGGCCATTATTGGACCACCAATTAAGAACCAAAACATGTATACATTAGGATTTAATAAATTAGTTATAATACCTTTTTTAAATGATGATTTATAGTCATAATTCTGAATATCTACTGTTGGGGGTTCAACTGTAAAACATTCAAACCCCATTTTTACTAAAAATATAGCACCAAGAATAGAAATTATTCCGAGAAAAGTTTGGTTAGATGCAAGCCAATCTGCAGTAATTAAACTAATTATTATCAATGGACCATCAGTAAATATGGGGGCAGAAGCTGTTCTAATGCCCGCTTTTAACCCTCCAGAGAGTGTTTCACGTATTACCATAGTCAACAATGGTCCAGGCTTTATTCCTTCTATTATTCCAAGAGTACTGCCAAAAAATATTACTCCTAAAATTAAATTGAAATCCAATTTAATCCCTTAAAAATACTTTTCCTAATAATCTAACTATTTCAAAATAAAGCCATGCTAGTGAGACAAGCAGGCCGAAGGCTGCCCTCCATTCAAGTTGTTTCGGAGCACCACGTAATACCCCTCTCTCAATAAAATCAAAATCTGCAACTAAAGTTAATGTTGCTATCCCCACGACAAAAACTGAAAATAGTATACCAATAGGTGTTGAATCATGAATAATGGGTACTTCAAAACCAATAAATACTCCTAAAAAAGAAAAAATATACAGTAACATTATTGCAAATACAGCAGAACTGACTGCTATTTGCATATTTTTATCCCAATGAATTAGCCCAAGTCTGTATATTGTAATCATGACTCCAAGTATTAAAAATGTCAAAAGGGCGGCCAATAAACCTAATCCAGTAATTCCAGTTTGATTTTCTATTATCCAAGTAAATCCTCCCAACAAAAAGCCTTCAAAAACTGCATAAGTAAAGATTAATATTGGATTGACTGATTTTTGAAATACAACTATAATACTACAAATGATAGAGCCAATGAATCCAATTATCATTAGTAAAGTAGCTTCAGGCATCATCATAGCAGTAGCTATTGCAGATGTTGCTGTAACTATCAAAAGAATTGCGGTCTTCTCTGAAACCCCTTCTATTGTCATTTGATTTGAAGATTCGGTTTCCCACCAATTAGTATCTTTATATGCATTTTTATCAAAAGTTGAGTCGGAAAGAGCAGGGTTACCAGCACGGTACATTATAATGTCTCACAAGGGGTTAATACTCAAAACTTAGGGTAATATAGTTAGCTAGAAGCGAGTCCATGTTGTTTTGCTGACTTAGCAACTTTGTGAAGAAAATTTTCAAAATGAATCCTTGCATAAATAGATGTACGTATCGATGTATCACATATTGCGAGTGCATCCAGTATTTCCGATCTAAGAATATGTGGTAGAGAAAGTCTTCTACCTACTATTACATCGTGTAGTTGCTTGACAATATCATCTGAATCAAGTCCGTGTTTATTCATTAAATTATCAATTTCAGATATGGCACCGGATAGTAGTTTCTTCTTCTTCCCACCCTTATTTTCCCAACGCCATTCTACTACAACCCCCCTAAGGGCCATCTCTAGTAAGTGTCTACTCGATTGTAGGGTTGATGCTTGTATCAAATTATGTACTGCGGCGCGATCGCTAGTTAATTTTCTGATATCTAATAATTCTAATGTAAAAATTGCTTTTCTAAGATTTCCTTCAGATATGTATGTAATATCTTCTAAAACTCCTTCTTCAGGATTACAGAAATTGTTTGCTGAAATTATTCTTAATGTATCTAAAATAGTATCTTTATCTGTGGAAGGAATCCTAATCATTTGGGCCCTAGATCTGAGAGCATCAATTATCCTAGAGGGTGCCCGAGTGACTAATATGAATCTCGAAGCATTGCCCACAGTTTCCATCATTCTACGTAAATAAGATTGTCTTATGTGGCCTAAGTAATCGGCATCTTCTAAAATAATGAGTCTACTAATCGGTGTTTTATTTTCTTCTATTTCTATTTCTTTTCCTGCTGGGGGAATATCTCCTTCTTGCATTGTGATTATTCCTCTATCAAAGGAGTCAAGACTAAGCATGCCTGCTAGTGTATCTGAAAAGTTCCCCCCCGGTCTTAAAAATTCTTCAAATTTAGCCATTGCACCTTTTTGTCTGAGTAAATCCCTGCATTGTAGAATGTGTGTGGTTGATTTCCAACCAGGGCCAAGAATTTGTCTAGCATATAATTTCCAAGAAATTGTTTTTCCGACTCCTGCAGGGCCAGTAATTAGCAAATGAGGGGGGTCTGAAGAAAGACTAGCCGCTTTCAAAGTCTTTTGAATATTTTTTGGTATGGCTATTTCATCAAATGTTCGGGGTGCATTTGATACTAACCAACTAGGCATAATCAAATCGAACAGGACTGAGTGTTTGAACTCCTCGCTTGTAGTTAATAAATTGATAATAATATCAAAGAATAATTCAAGAAATGAGGCCTAATACCGAATGATAGATTAATGACTCTTTAGAGTCATTGGATATGGTTGAGCGGCTAGCATCAAAATCTGCTTGTTCTAATCACGGAAAATTAAAGTATAATTTAGCTACAATTTTAACAATTATTTTTTTGATGCAGTTGTTTTTTCCTGCAGTAAATGGAGAATTAGGAAATACTACAGATGATTTAGATATCTGTTCAGAATTAAATAGTGGATTTTGTGATGCAGTTAATGATGCTGATGATGAATCATCTCAGGAGTCGTGGATAGAGGGCATATATTCTATAACAATGGTGGATACTGGTATGATGCAATTAAGTGCTACTTGGGCAATTTATGAATATGACAGGACGCCGTTGGGTTTCTCTGGCGCTATCGCCAATCAAGCACTACAGAATGATGGTATATTTGCTGGGGATGGCATTCCTGCAGATGTAATTCGAAATTCCTGGGATGAGCCTTGGGATGGTGAGATAGGTTCGGATCCAGTAAAGGATAAATTAATGGGAGAAATCAATAATAGTATTGGAGATCTTCTAAGCTCCTTAGGTAGTGCTTCTTCTCCAACGACATCCTGGGCGAGTCAAATAGAAAATGACGAAGAGACTGTTAATTGTGGCACAGATAGAGAATCAGATGATGATGGTAATGCATACTCGCCCCCTATATGTATTCAAACCAATGTAGATATTAGTATATCTCCGAGTAAATTTAATCTCAATTCTAATCCTAATTTAAATCTTGAAAGTGCATATAAATCATTATTGATAATGGGGGGATTGGTTACTACAGAGTTTCCTATATCTGTAGATTCTGGCCATAAGAGTACTTACTACATAGAGCCGCCGCCTTATGCAACAGTAGTTTCAACAGGCGGAATAACCAGTGAAAAAATAATAAATGCTGGTGCATTTCCATATAATTCAGCAAAATGGGAATCTAATAATTTGAATCTAGGCTCTAGTTATTCAGGAGATTTAGAATTTACTTTAGGTTTTAGGAACAATGCATCAACAAGTTCCTTCACTCTAAATCAAGAAGAGAAAGCGCTAGATTTCAATGTAATTTTAGATTTGTCGAATGAAAATGCTGCAACTATTGACTTGGTTGCACAAATAAATCATATAGAAACTTCTTCCGTTGATGGTCTAAATTTAATACCTAGTGGAAAAGGATCTGTTCCTGTTGTAACATCTGATGGGATAAGAATGGCGCACCACAATGGTCTAATTAATTTAGATACGATATCTAGTAATTTCCCTGTAAGTAGCGTGGGCGATGCATTATCTGAAACAATACCTGGTTTAGATGTACAAATGGGTAATTTTGAATGGATTTTGGATGGAAGTAGTAATCCGAACTTAGGGCAAGGAGGGTTAAATTATATTCATACAGTAGTAGATTGTGGAGAGTCGGGATCATTTTATTGTATGGACGGGAATGCTGCTATGGGGAATGAGCATCCAGTTTTTTTACAGAGCACAAGTCAGCCCTTCCAATTAAGTTTAAGTGATTTAATTGGAGATAAGCTAGGTGATTTATCTTTTCTTAGTGGTATTAATCAAGACGATTTAGAAAAGATAGTTAATAGTGGGATGTCTTTTGAGACTATTCTGGATCCAAGTTTTCTTGGGGCTATGAAGCCTTCTGGCATAGAGAAAAGTGAAATAAATTTAGAATTAATATTACCAATTTGGGCTCAAAATATAAATGGTGAGTCTTCGGTAACTTTATCCCATAAATTAAATGGACAACATATAGGTGATTTTGGTCTTACTGGCTCAAGCTCGTTTGACTGGAACCATGCACTATGTTCATCCAACACTGCACCCTGTAATGATGAAAGTCCAGATGTATTTTGCAAGTCAACAGAAAAATCATGTCAAAGATCGATTGTAAACTTAGATGTTTCAGAATATTCATTCTCTGAATTACAGAAAGGTATTACTATTGAATTTAGTTTGAATATCGATTTAGCAATTCATAGAATAGCGGTACCAGACTCATTATTGGATTCAATGAAAAGTGCAGATACTGAAATTTCTTTACCAGTACTTCCTGCTGATCTTCTGAAATTAATTTTAGATATTGCTGATAGAGGCGAGGAGCCTTATTCAACCTCCTTTTCAATATGTGATGACAATTCAATAGATATCTGTAAACAAGATCAGGAAATTGAATTTACAACAGATGGTTTAACAGTATTCACAAATAAATTTGGTGAAAGTATAACTAGTCTAATTAAGTCAGAATTAAGTACAAATTCAGTAATAGGAAATATCAATCTTGAAGGATTTGAAATAAATACGACATTGGGGGGGTTGGTAGATAATGATAATATTATTGGAGATTCAGAAGGTATAAGTTTAGCAATTAACATACCTAAGGTAAGAACTACAATTGGAATCGGTAACAGTTGGGGAGAAATTTTTGGAATGATTAATGGAGAAGGTGCTGATGAACTACAAATAGATATTGATGCGCCAAAGCTAATTAATAATTTAGTAAATCCTATTATGAATTCAATGATGAACGCAATGGATAGTTTAACTGGAACCATTGCAATAATGGCAATTTCTGCATCAAGTGACGGTTTCACATTCAAGGATATATCAACAAGTATTCCCAGTAGTAATTCTATTGGAATACCAATGGATTTATCTTTAAAATTGCCTCTAGGAATTTATTTGGAAGATGTATTTTCTGCTAGGAGTGAGGTTTCTGTAGGCACAGATGATGATGGTAGACAGGTGATTAATTATAGGGCCTCTTCAGATATAGATGATAGTTTAAGTTTTAATTTAGTTATTGGATGGCAATGGATTTTAATACAACTTTTACCATATATTCTAATCCAGTTTTTATTTATTGCCTGGAGAATAAGAGTAAGGATGAAGAAAAAGAAGAAAAAGCGAAGGGCAGCAGAAATTAAATTAATTGAGGCTGAAGCAACCGAAAATAAATACATACCAATTAATACTGATCCAAGTGTAGAAGTGATTAAGGTTTCAAACAGTAATATTACTGTTAAAAAAAGAGTTAGTGTTTGAATGTTTTCAAAAATGAATAATTCTAAACCCATAATTGCTTTATTACTTGTGACAACTATCATGGGTGCCCCGTTGAGCGGATGTTTAGAGCCCAATGATGAAGATCTCAGTGCAGATAGTCTTCTCATTGAAATTATAGACAATGAAATTGCTCAAGGAGGATTTTTTCAAGATTTTAAATTTCGTTCTACCTCTGATATGTCCATTTTTATTCCATATTTGATAAAAGATGAAATCACAGGTTATATACAAAATTCAACTATTTTTGACTTACCCAGTGGAGAAACCAAAGAATTATCTATTCTTGTTCCTCCTCGAATAGAATCAATGATTTTTATGATTGGTGAAGAAGAAAGAAAGTATTGGCCGATAAGAGGTGATGATGAGTCTTGGAATTCTTGGAAAGATAGGGCCGGAAACACTGGGAATTCAAATAATGGCGTTGAAAGAGTGACTGCAGACGGTAATAATTCACATGATTATGTAAATAACAGTATCAATACCGGTGGTCCGGTCATTTTCAAATCAATATTTATTGAGAGGTCTATGAGTGTAGGGGTTCCCGAAGGTGGTGTTTATTCTACTGGTCTTGTTGATGGTAGAGCTGTTTATGATAGGTTATATGAAATAACAGATCCAACAGATTCATTTGATATAATTGATGGTAAAAATGGGTATTATGATAGATGGGCCGGGCAAGGCAATCCAGCATATGAAGATGCAGCATTGTATTTGATAGATGAATTAACTGATTTTGGACTTGATGTAATATCTCACAGGTTTGAGTTTACTGATATATTTGGTAATCAGAATCCGGAATCTTACAATGTATGTGCGTATAAATGGGGTTCAGAAGTAACCAATGAGTGGTTGGTTTTTGGTGCACATTTTGATGTTGCTCCACCAGCAAATGCGGTTCTTTTGGATCCTCATATAACAGGACAGCGTACTTATGGGACCAGAGTTGGTGCCTATGATAATTCGGCTGGTACGTCAATGGTTTTAGAGGCGGCGAGGGCGCTATCTGAATTTGAAAGTAGGAGAACCATGGTTTTCTGTCTTTGGTCTGGTGAAGAAGGCGGTAAAAGAGGATCTGATTACTGGACAGATTATTATGTTAAAGAAGACAATCCCGATGTAGTAGTTACGAATTATATTAACTTAGATATGGCAGGAGTAAATTGGCCAGGAGGAGGAGGGGCACCGCACGGTGATCCTGATCCTGCTATTGATGAAGACGGATATCCCAAGGATGATGAGGTTTGGCCAATGAGAGTTTACATTGGCCCTGGCCCTAATCATGACAAATTAGACCAACCAGAAATGGTCGGTCTATCCAATTGGATTGGTTCTGATGCCCTCGGCTTAGAAGAACAAATGGGGACATTGGTTGGATTGAATTATACAGCAGAAACATGGAAAACTAACGTTTGGTTAGATATGGACAGACCTGAAATTATAGTCTATGAAGATACAACTGCAAGAAGTGATCACGCAAGCTTTCAAGATAATTTAGGAACTGTAACTGTTGGCTATGGTGGTTTAGTGGATGGATATTGGTGTTATCATCAGACTTGTGATACATTAGAAGAAATGGAAGAATGGATGGATACAATGGGAAAGGGATATGGAGATGAAAATACTGGTGTTGCAAATTTAGTAAATAGTTTGGATATGATAACATGGTGGGCTCTTCTGACTTTTTTCCATTGTGATGAGAGTCCTGTTTTGAATAACATTTAATTGAATATTTAATTTATATGATCAAGTTACTATATTCGTAAGTTATCCAGACAGCAGCTAGAGTTATTGACAACCAAACATAAAATACAGTCTCTGACCAAGTTTTTATTTTTTTACCATCAAGAGGTCCAAACGGTAGCATATTAAATGCTGCTAAAATAGAGTTACCCCACACCCATGTTCTTAACATCTGATCCAGGACACCATTCAGTCCCCCAAGTAAAAAGATACCTATTATACCTACTGACCAAAGAAATACGTTTGTTACTGGCCCTGCTAAAGCGATACGTCCAAATTGTGTTTTAGTAGTTCTTCCTGCTACCATTACTGCCCCAGGTGCCATGAAGACAATCCCTAGAACTGCGGCTAATATTACTCCAAACCTTAGTCCTGAGGGGTTGGCACGAAATTCGGCCCAGCATCCATATCGTCTGGCGACAATTTTATGTGCAATTTCATGTAATAAAAAAGCAGGCGTTAGTGAAATAAAGTAGAGTAATCCCCCAAAAACGAAAACAATTGGAGAATTTAACGCCCCAAATATACCCCGTGAATTCATAAATGCCAGGGCGAGTGTAAAAGCCAATGTTGCTTGAGTTAAGTGTTTTATTTCAATTTTAGAAAAATGCCATATTGAACCTCTGTGAATGGGGATAGTATGTCTCTGTCGTCCACCAAAATAATCATTTAAAATATCTTGAAATGGATTCTGCTCGAAACTGTTACTTGACGTTTTGGTAGTTTTGTTATTTCGTCGTTCTGTGTAATCTTTTTTATCAAATGGGTCATCATCTAGCCACCAAGCACGAGGATCTCGGTCTGCTGGCATATATTCTTCACCACTGCGTCTCGTATCAACCCGTCGCTAAGTATCGTCATCTTCCAGTAGTTCACCAACCTCGGATAAAAGTTTGTCCCAATTTAAATTATTTATTGAATTACTGTCTGTAATAAGTTGTAATAATTCCTCTCTTTCAAAGAAATCAGGAGGGTTTTCTGACCATTTATTTTGATTTGCTACATCCCTAATTATTGATGTGTCTTTTTTCCTTCTTAATTCTTTAAATCTTTTACCTATCTCTTCGGCCGTTTTAGCAGGAGAAATTCCATTGTGTTTATCAATTAAAGAGGAATAATATATCATAGAATTACCATGATTAGAATCATCGATATGTTTGGAAGGGTTGGTTAGCATTGTTATAAATTCTCTAGCTAGTCGATCGGCTTTAGACTTTGGAGGGCCTTGGTTTAGTTTTTCTCTACTTTTAGCATGATTATTGATACAATCTCTACATCTTACGGATCCCGCAATATCTTTGGCATCACACATCAAACAACATATTGCGAAACCCATCTGTTCCATTGCTCGACGGGGTAGGGCCATGCTATACCCTAGGAGTATCAAGACATCAAACCTACTAATCGTTGGCTTTCAATTAATTGTTAGCGGCATCTAAATTTTGATATGTTTGAAAAATATTACTACCATTGCGAATAATCTCAGGGATATACATTGAAGATGAGGAAGGGAGGATATGGACAACGCAAGCTGCTCCGCAAGCTGGTGCCAAATAATCTTCACCTGTATCTGTGAATATTATTTTCAAACCGTGCCCGGATGGTAATATCGAATCAATTGCTTGAAATTCCATCATCATTGTAACTTGTTGGTTAGGAGTAACTGTCTGTGGATTATTTCCTCCTGCATGATATCTAATATCCATTGTAGCATGGCCTATTCTAACACCGGTTTCAGAATCCTGAAGTTCAGCAAATACTTGTCCACCATCAAATGTAGCAATTGCCTCCAAGTGTAATCTTATAAGGCCAGAAATTAAAATATCTCTTGTTTCGGATATCGCTGGACATATGATCTCAGCAGATTGGCCGCCTCCAATAGCAGGTGCTCCTCCCCCAATGAACACACCAGAACTGCTACATTCTGCTAAAGGTAGTGTTGTCCAATCAATGTCTTTTGGGGGCCATGTTTCTTCAGTCCTCCATTGGCCGTCGTTCCGTTGTATCTGGACAGAGAGGTCTGGTTTAGGTCCTCTCTCTTTGAGATAATATTCATACCATTCAAATAAATCTTGGGCCCAGTCCCACCTTGTCATATTCTGAATTGCCTCTCCACCATAACCGCTTTCTTGTGCGTTATGCTTAGACCACTGATCAGGATAATTATGTTCCCATTGGCCAAACATCCCTCTAATTTCATAGCCGGCATCAATATAATCTTGGTACCAATTAATACCTATTGGACCGCCGAAAACTTGATGAGGGTCAACGTTCCAATCCTGTAGTCCCTGTATCCAATATACACTTCCATTCCAATTTTTAAATGCTTTATCGATATGGCTTCTTTCATCATAATAATTAGACATATATGGATCTAATTCTCCTGCACCATATGTAATTGGTCCAGCGAAAAGTCCCTCAATAATATCGGGGCAAACGTTATCCAAATCATCTTCATTATAGTCTACAGTACTTGAAAAGTAGTTCATATGCATTACTTGACTTCTGGCTTCTGCGCTTCCATTTTTATAGAGTAAAGGATGTAATGCGGTAGTACCTGAAATAGGAACTATAGTCTTCAAGTATGGGCTCGCTAAAGCTGCAGCTTCCCATTGAGTCGCTCCTTCATATGATTTACCATATAGGCCGACATTTCCATTAGACCAATTTTGCATCCCAAGCCATTCAACGGCATGATGTATGCCCAGGCCCTCACCAGCTCCGCGATAGTCAAAACAACCACTTGAAAGTTCAGTTCCGAAAACAGATACTTGTGCAAAAGCATAACCATGTGGTACAAAATTTTCAAAAATGAATTCTCCTCTACCTGCGCTTACAATATTTGTTGGTGTAGATTCGTCTCCTTGTAATCCATATGAAAAATATGGACTTATTATTGCAATAACAGGGACTTTTTCTCCTTCTAAAGTATTATTAGGCAACCAATATGAAAGATGTACTGTAGAGGTATCAGGGCCTGTTTCCCATATATCTGATGTGTCTACTTCAATAAATACTTCCTGGACTTCTAATGAAAAATGTGAGCCTTTTTGTAAAACATAAGAGAAAGTATGATTATCTTGAAAATCTAAATTATATCTTTCATTCAAAGAAGGGTACTGTAGGTCTGTATTATGGTTTTCCGTTTCTTTTGTAGATGAAAATATACATCCAGAAAAAATAACACATGCGAACATTAGGGAAATAATTACTGCATACATGTGTTTGCCCATATATGTCCGAGGGGGTTATCTTATTGTAGGTGATGTATTTAATAATCTCAAGTTAAAGGATGTAATATGATTAATAATACCACATATGAAAAAAGGTGGTTAATATTAGTAATTATGAGTTTATCGCTTGTAATTGTTATGTTAAATAATGTGACTCTTAACGTCGCTTTACCAGATTTGTCGAAGGATTTGAAAGCGAATAATACAGAATTACAATGGATTTTAGATGCATATGCATTAATCTTTGGAGGGACTCTTCTAGTCATGGGTGCATTAGGTGACCGTTATGGACGTAAAATAGCATTGCAAATAGGATTATTGTTGGTTGGTTTGGCTTCAACTGCTGCGGCTTTTTTTGCAAATTCTGCTAATGATCTTATAATTGCTAGAAGTTTGATGGGTTTTGGTGCAGCTTTAGTTATGCCTGCAACTCTTTCGATTGTTATTGTAGTATTTCCAATTGAAGAAAGAGGGAAAGCAATAGGTATCTGGACAATGATGGCTGGTATCGGTGCTCCTATTGGTTTATTGGTTGGAGGTTGGGCAGTTGAAAATTATGATTGGCAGATGGTTTTTCTAATTAATGTACCAATAATAATTTTGGCTTTGGCGTTGGGTTTTTTCTTTGTTCCAGAATCCAAAGAATCCGAAGAAAAGTCTCTTGATCCTGTGGGGGCATTACTATCTATAGGAGCATTAGGGTCTATTTTATTCGCTATCATTGAAGCTCCAACATTAGGTTGGACAAGTGAAGAAATAGTATTCATAGGGGTATTTGGCATTTTTCTAACGTACTTATTTGTCAAATGGGAGCAAAGAATCGAATACCCAATGTTACCAATTGATTTTTTTAAATCGAAAGGATTTATATTGGGCTTAATTGCAATATCATTGGCTTCTTTCGTGATGTTTTCATTTATGTTTACACAGATGTTGCATTTTCAACTAATCAGAGGTCTTTCTCCTTTAGATGCTGCAATAAGATTTTTACCTCTACCTATAGGGCTTATGCCTGCTGCAGCAAATAGTGATAAATTATCAGCTAAATTTGGTAGTAATAATATTGTTTCAATAGGTCTTCTTTTGATTACTTTTGCAATGATTATTTTTACGACTGTAGATAATGATACCGAATACCTGCGTCTTGCATGTATATTCTTTTTACTTGGTTTTGGAATGGGATTAACAATGGCGCCATCTACAACGATAGTAATGGACTCAATTCCGAAAGATAAAGCAGGAGTAGGGAGTGCAACGAATGATGCTAGTCGAGAAATTGGAGGTGCAATGGGTATTGCTATAGGAGGAAGTGTACTAAATGAGGTCTATCAAAGAAACATGGTAATTCCGACTGAATTAGTAGAATCATTAGGTACGGTCCCTCTTGAATCATTTCCTGCTGCTATAGAAATAGGGGCTGAATTATTTAACAATGGGGATTTAATTGGATTGGAATTAATTGAGAATGCTAAGTTTGCATTTATGGAAGGAATGTTAGCAACAGCCAGTGTAATGGCAATAATTGCGTTAATTAATGCTATATTAGTTAAATTGTATATGCCCAGCCGTATAATTAATGAAAAATAATTATATTCCTATCATGTCTTCATGGCCGCATTCAGGATATGAACATATTACTTTGTATCTTTCTCTTTTGGGTCTGGGAATAGTCATTCTAGAACCACACATTGAACATTGATGGAGCATAGTTTCTGGTTCTTTCTTCTCTTCTTCCATTGGAATTAAATCAGAAGATGCTGTAACCCATCCTAACCTGTCTTGGTACTCGTCTACTTCGGTATCGATTTTAGCAGATCGTATTCTTAATCTTAATCTAGGGCCACGAGGTTTTTTCTTCTTTGGTTTTTTTTCTGCAGCCTTCTTTCTTGGTAATGGTTTTCTCAGTTTCTTGGGTACTTTGTTTGAAGTCCTCTGAAGTGATTTCTTTGGAGTTGAAGGAGGATTTGCCTTTGGAGGAGGAGGTGGGGGTGGAGTTGCCTTTGGAGGAGGA
>CEOP01011444.1_pt1 | contig 28285 bp, 20 predicted proteins | sample 361301 | NCBI WGS metagenome assembly CEOP01 (sample SAMEA2619548, study PRJEB7988) | marine metagenome | biome: marine biome (ENVO:00000447); feature: deep chlorophyll maximum layer (ENVO:xxxxxxxx); material: "saline water (ENVO:00002010), including plankton (ENVO:xxxxxxxx)" | depth 55 m
CGTACACCTAATCACCCAACGAAGTCACACGTAGTTGTAGCTAAGGAGGGCGATAAGATTAAACTAATTAGATTCGGACAGCAAGGTAAAAAGGTCGGTACTGTAAAAGGTACGGCTGGGAAGGCTAAGTCTGGCGAATCTTCACGAATGAAGGCAAAGCGTAAAAGCTTCAAGGCTAGGCATGCTAAGAACATAAGAAGAGGTAAAATGTCTGCTGCATGGTGGGCTAATAAAGTTAAGTGGTAATGAAGGTAAAGAAGTATAAGAAGGGAGGTAAGCTTAAAATCTCTAACAAAAAGGTTTCTGTTGACCCTCCAAAAGGTTACCACTGGATGGAAGAGTCAGGTAGATACTACCTAATGAAAGGTGATTATGTTCCTCATCCAGGAGCAGTAAAAACAGCCCAGTTTAAAACCGCTTCACACCCAAAAAGCTTATGAAGTTTAACAAGAAGTATACCGCAGGTAGCTCTAATGTAGAGAAGCGTAAAAGACTGATGAAGCAAATTAGCGACATCTACAAGAAACACAGAGGAACAAAAGCCAAGAGAAAAAAGAAAGGTTTCCCTCCTGCTGTAGCGGCTAGACTGAAAGAGCTTATGAAACAACGTGATAAAATCTAAACTATGAAACTCAAGAAATATAAGAAAGGCGGTAAGGGGTTCCCAGACCTTACAGGTGACGGTAAAGTTACTTTTGCAGACGTGCTAAAAGGCAGACTCAAAGGAGAGAAAAAAGCTGAGTATGGCATGAAGGTAAAAAAAGCAATGAAAGGTATGAAGATGCCAGGTGGAGGAAAGATGATGCTTTACAAGAAAGGTGGTATGGCTGGTCTTGACGCTGCAGAGAAGCAAGTGTACAAGAGAGGGCTTGCTGCTTACATGAGTTCTGGGAACAGACCTAAGACATCACAACACGCCTGGGCTATGGCTCGTGTGAAGAGCGCTTTCGGAAAGAAAGAAGCGGCTAAGATCAGAGCTGGCAAAGGCAAAAACAACAAAAAGAAATAATAACTATATTTGCATAAATAACTATTAATTATGGCAACAACAACCGCAACATTAACATTATCGAGCGCTGACCTTACTGGTGACGCTCTATCGTTGTCTACAACGGCAACACTTACAAAGGCTGGTACAGTAACTGGTTTAAATCAATTCACAGGTGTGGGTAGAAAGACTAGAACATCTACAGCTCAACTAACTTTATTCGATGGGGACGCTTATGCAAATGGTTCTCACAAAGTCTACTTAAGAAACACAAGCACTGTAGCTACAGAGTATTTCACAATAGAGATTAACTCTGAGCAAATGGGTAAACTTTATGCAGGTGACTGGGCTTTCTTCCCTTGGGAGGCTAACGCAGACACTAACGACATTAAGATTGCTGCAAGTGTTTCTACAGCAATGACTATTGAGTACGCTTTATTTATTGATGAATAATGGCTACACTGACAGCTACATTGAGTTTAGCTTCTGCTGACGTTCTTTCGTCTGCTGTGTCTCTTAACATCACTAAGGCACTTACCGTAGATAGCGGTAATTTAATTAGAGCTAAGGTTAAGGGTACCGCTGCAGACACTAACGACCTTTGTATATATATAGCCAATCAATGCTCTGAGAGAGCTTACGTATACATTAAGAACCTAGAGCAGGATCTAGAGAACTACATTTACATTCACAATGACACAGACACTGGTCTAGTTGCCAAGATTGGTGGTCAAGAGTTTGCGTTTATTCCTGTAGCTCCAGACAAAAAATACGAGGTTTACGGAACTAAAGTTGATCAGATGATCGAGTACGGTGTATTCGGTAACGATGATTCATCTAATCAGTACGGAGGCTCATAATAGATAAAAACATGAATTTACACAATCAACTACCAGACAACGTTTACATAATTAGCGCCACAACAACAGACGTTAGTGCTGCGCCTATAAGAGGTAAGTTTTTTGCTATTACTTGTAGCGTTGCTGGTACAGTAAAGGTTAAGGGTGCTGGAGTGTTTGAATATGTAGATGTATCTGATGCAACTGACGTTCACACCAAATACATAGATGCAGACACAGGAGAGGTTTACTCAGCAGACAGCGATATGAACAGTGACGGTGACGGATTTTTCCAAAAGGTTGCTGCAAATGAAACAGACATCGTAATGATTGCTGGTCAGACTATCTACGGAAGATTCGACTCTCTTAAGAGTGACGGAACCTTTACTGGTTTCGCTTACGCAGGATAAAAAATAAAATAAATTAATATAATGGATAATTCAATCGATAAATTGGAGTTTGTTGACACTCCAGAGCAGCTTGCTGCTTCAATGCAAGAACAACCAACTACAGAGGCTCCTCAACAGGAGTCTCAACCAGTTCAGGAGGTTTCTACACCAGAGCCAGTAGCTGAGCCAACACCTACACCAGATGTTGCACCAGCACCGCCTCAACCTGAACAAACAGATGTACAACCAGAAGTGGTTGCACAGCCAGAGTTTACAGATAGTCAAATGGAGGAAGCGGTATTCTCTTACATGAGCGAAAAGCTCGGACGAGATATCTCATCTCTTGATGACTTCAACATAGAGCCGCAAGAGCAAACAGCTCTTGATGAACGAGTTGCTGCGATAGCTGAATTTGTCGAAACGACAGGAAGGTCTCCGCAGGATTGGTTTAGGTATCAGTCATTAAATCCATCTGAAATGGATGATTTAACAGCCGTAAGGGTTGATATGGCATCAAAGTACCCTAACCTATCTAACAACGAACTCAACTTACTCATCAGGAATCAGTACAAGTTCGACACAGAAAAACATGGTGAAGAACAAGTACAGTTATCGCAACTGCAGCTCAAAATAGATGCTGATAATGCAAGAAACTCTATCTCTGAAATACGTGAAAGGTATTCAGCGCCAGAGCCAATGCAGACTCAAGAATCTATCATTACTGAAGATTGGATTTCAGAAATGTCAAATCAAGTAAATGATCTTGAAGGATTAGAGTTCGACCTAGGGAACAACAAGACTTTTACATTTGGCTTGAATGACGAATACAAATCCGCTCTGAAGGACAAAAACGCAAGGTTAGATCAATACTTTGATCCATTTGTGAGAGAAGACGGTTCATGGGACTTTGACGCTCTTTCTTCACACAGAGCCGTAGTAGACAACATCGACGCTATCGTAAACTCTGCTTATAGACAGGGTTTAGGCGACGGTCAAAAAGGCTTAGTAGAAAAAGCAGCAAACGTTTCAGCTACAGCTCCACAACAGGGTACAAGTAATTCTGGCCAAGAAAACACACTTGCTCAGCAAGTAAAAAATATCATGAGGAATACCTCATCAAAAATGACTTTTAAATTGTAAATAACAAGAAAACATGGCTACTATTCCAAGTACTACGGTTGACATTGCAGGTGCGGAGATTTTAACATCCCCACAGAAGTACGCTGCTATTGGAGACCTTTTAAATGCCGCTGCAAGCGGTGTAAATGAAGTCGGCAAGCCCGACGTAAGTGATCTATTGGTTGAAACATACGGAGACCAAGGTATCACTGGATTCTTAAAAATGACAGGAGCAATTACTGCTGCTGGATCTTCTGACCAGGTAGAGTTCTACGAAGTAGGTCGTCGTCACAAGACGTTAGCTTACACAAGCGGTATCGCTGTGGCTTCTAACGAGTTAAACTTACCTGCGGCTAACTTATCATACGTTACTGGAGCTTCTGGATCTGTATCTACTCCAACAGGAGCTGTACTAGAGAAGGGAGATATCGTAATGGATTCAGTAACTGGTGTGCGCTTAATTGTTAAGGACTTTGGCGTAACTGCTGGAAGTGACTACACTCTTATTCGTTTAGATGGTGAAAACTGTTCAGGTACTGTTGAAGTTGATACTTCAAACGGTGGTACATTCATCCACATCGGTAATATGTACGAGCAGGGTTCTGATCAACCAACTAACTTCATTCAGCCTGACGTTATCCGTAGAATCAATTCTTACGCTATCGTAAAGGACCGCTTCGAAGTTGCAGGTTCTCAAGCTACTAACGTAGGGTATGTGAACATTGGTAACGGTGACTACCGTTGGTTCATGTACGGAGAGATGGAAGCTCGTAAGCGTTTCATGGATAAGCGTGAGATGACTCTTCTTTTCGGTGAGCTAAACGACGGAGCAAACGATCAAGGTATCGCTGGTTCTGAAGGTTACATCACTGCTCTTGAGTCTCGTGGTATCAACATCACAAACGCTAACTCTAACCCAATGGATAGCTTCTCTGAGTTTGATGATCTAATCATCCAGCTTGATAAGCAAGGAGCTCCTGCTGAGTACGCTATGTACCTAAACAGAAAGCAAGATCTTGCTATCGATGATATGCTTGCTGGAGGTATCGCTACTGGTGTAACTGCAGGTCTTCCTGGTCAGTTTGGTGCATTCAACAACGATTCTGACATGGCTGTAAAGCTTGGCTTTAAGTCGTTCACTCGTGCTGGATACACTTTCCACAAGCATGACTGGAAGCTTCTAAATGATCCTACTCTAGTTGGCGCTTCTAACAAGTTCCAAGGTGTTATGGTACCTCTTGCTAACGTAGCTGACGCTCGTTCTGGCATGAAGTCACCAGCTCTTGAAATGAAGTTTAAAGCTGCTAACGGATACTCTCGTGAGATGGAGCACTGGGTAACTGGTGGTGGAGTTCTAGGACACACGAACAACGGAGACACTGGTAAGGACGTTGCTACGTTCCACTACCGTTCTGAGGTTTGCCTACTTACTCGTGCTGCTAACCAACACGTTCTTCTTAAGGGATAATTAATCTGAGACTATGAATGAGAGCCTTCGGGCTTTCATTCTAATCTTTTTCTCTAACTATTAAAACTTAAGAAAACATGGCTACATATAAACACGGATCAGGTGCTGTAACAGCATCAAAAAGAGTTGTCGTAAAAGACGCATTCGTTCAAGCTTCTGAAGTTGTTGCTGAAGTTCTTCAGCCAGCTGGAACTATTCTGTCTGACGTAATTGTTAGATTTATCGGTGGAGTTACTTTAGGCTCTGCTGATGACATCGGTTACGAAATCGGAACTGCTTCGAGCGGAGCTCAACTAGGCACAAACGTAGACGGATTTCTTGACGGAGGTACGGCTATTGCTGCAAACACTGTATACTACTTAAAAGGTGGTTCTGGTGCTGCTGGATGGGCTGCTGATAGTACTCAAGACGGCACGTCTGGAGCTGCAGCTACAGGATACACTGATGACGATCGCACTCTTTACTTTACGACTATTTGTGCAAACCAGACTGTTACTGGTGATAATGAGATTGAAATTAACTTCATCTTTACTCACCTTAACTAATCTGATATATACTACAAGAAAGGGGCTTCGGCCCCTTTTTTATTTCTTTGTATATTTGTGATTATTTTATTGAAATGAAGAAGTACTTACAGTTTATTGACGCAGCAGATGATGCGGCTACATTTCCTGCAGATTATTTGCAGTCGATGGTATGCGACGGAAACGCTACGCTTAAACTAAGATTTCATCCTAGTACCAAGGGTACTGCTCACCTAACAGATTTAGTTACATTAACTATAACTGAAGACACTGAACAAGCGGTAATGACCGCCTTATCGAAAGAAATATCTCTAGGTAGGGACTCTGTGATCGTAGTTTGCGACGATGTAAACAGCACGTTTTTTCATGAAGACATCTTGTCTTGCACAATAACAACTGACGTTTAATGAAGTTTTTACAATTTATAAGAGAAGATGTAAACGACGCTAGTGTTACCGCATCAGATACAGGGGCTAGTCTTTCTGTTCTTGTTGTACCTACATCGAGTGTTTCTTTTATATCTGCAGTAAAGGGTGCCGTATCTATTACGTTTAACGACGCTGGTATTTATGAGGAATCAAAAGTTCTTGATGGGGAGGCGGTCGAAAAGACAAAGGTCTTAATATCGTGCAAAGAAGGTCAGGAGCTAGGGTTGATTGATGACATTACTTCTTTTATTACTCAAGATACCGCTAGACAGGTTATGAAGTTTGATGTAACGTCTGGTGAGTCTCTATCAAGAAAGGTCGAGCTAGATTCTGTAGAGTCTATTGTATCTAAAGTGTCAATCAAGCCTACAGTTATAAATACAGGTGAGCTTAGCACTGGAGATGCGGAGACAGAGTATCAGGGTACGGTTGGTGAGATCTTCTTTGGCCTAAACAACCTTCCAGAACTAGACTTTAATCATGAGGGCTTAGCAGACTATGCTATTGGAGCCAATGTTACAAGTTGGAGAAATTCTGGCACACTGGGAGCTACCCATACGGCTACAAGTTCAGATCCTATTGTTGTTCAAGATTCGTCAAGCTCTGCTGGTTTTAGAACCAGATCAATAAATTTATTTGCAGGAGGCAGATCATTAGATGTTCCTAATGGTTTTTCTGCAGAAGAAGCGTACACACTCTATGCTGTTTTTAATCCTGCATTAACTGAAGGAAAAATTACAGCATTACTTTATGGTGACGATGCAGGAGAGACTGTCGGGTTGTGTTTTAATCCTGTTCTTCTTCCGTCTGATGGAGGCGTTACTAAAAGCGGATCAGCAGAGGACAAGATTACCTTAAGGCATAGTGGCAGGACTGGAGCTGTAGCCTCTGCAAACACAACAAGACCATTCCCTGCTGCTACAGAAGCTGGGTTAAGCGCTAACGAAGAGTCGTGTGAGGTTGTGATTATAAGAAGAGACGAAAAGTTAAAGATATTTATGCATCACACTGACGGGGAGGTAATAGCGGAAATACCTGCAAAGACGCAAAAAGACACAGACTACAACCTTTCTGAAGATAACATGACAGACGGTGCTCTATTAATAGAAAGAATAGGTACGGCTAATAGCTCGCCTGTTGTTACTGACGCACCATATAAAGGATCTTTAGCTAGGTTTGGTGTAATCAAAAAAGATATTGGTACTGCTGCAGCTTCACAGCTAGCACAGGACTTATTTAATTTATACAATTTTTAATTTAATTTATAATGACTAAAGCAAAAGTGGCTACTGAGAGCCCTAAAACTCAGACGAAGGTTACACAGGCACCGCCTCAACCAAACAAGAAGCGCACAATTAAGCGCCAAGAAACAATCCCTACTGTTGTAGAATATGAGATACCTGGTAAAGCTGGTATTATAAATATGCTACCACAAAAGGGTGTTACTATTTATGATTCAGAAAAGGATACTATTAGAGAAATCAGATACTGTCCTAACGAACCATCTATCTACACAGATGAGCAGAGCGATAAGGCTCTACGCCAGAGTGTTGCTTTTACTGATGGTAGAATTTTTGTACGTAAAGATCAACCTAATCTAAAAGAATTTTTAGAGGCTCACCCTATGAATTACGTAAACGGAGGTAACTTATTCAAGAGGGTTGATCAAAAGAGAGACGCAGAGATAGAGCTACAAAAAGAGTTTGTTCTTTCAGAGGCTGTTGCTATCGTGAGAGATAAAGATATTAACGACCTTCTTCCAATCGGTTTATATTTCGGTGTAGATATTAACAAGCCAGTTTCGGAAATTCGTTATAATCTTCTTAATATTGCAAAGAAAAGAACACAAGAGTTCTTACAAGCATTTGATTCACCTCAGGTGCAGGTAAGATCTACTGTTCAGCAAGCAGCTGATTATCAGATAGTTAACATTAAGGCAGATGGCTGTTACTGGTTCGACGCTAACACATTGATTGTTGCGAACCCAGCAGGACAGAATACTTTGGACACTATGGTTAGATTCTGTCTAACCGAGAAAGGAGCATCTGTGCTATCTGCTCTAGAGGAAAGACTAGACAAGCTAGCATAACTCATGATGAATGTTGAAGGATAAGCCGCCAATAATGGCGGCTTTTCTTTTTCGTATATTTGTGATATGGCAAGTGTACAAAAAGTATATAACGCAGTAAGGGATCTAGTCAACAAACAACAGAAGGGATTCATAACGCCTCAGGTGTTTAACTCTCTAGCTGAGGTTGCTCAGATGAACGTTTACAACGAGTTTTTCGAAGAACTTGTCGATGCCAAAAGAATCTCTAGACAGGGGTTTGAGCTAGGTAGAGACAAGTCTGTAAGAAAAAGAAGCCTAGAGGACCTAGCGTTTATGGTTAAAGAAGAAACGGTTTCTTCTTCAACGAACAATTTTAAGAAGCCTGAGGACTTATCTAGAATTATATCTATACGAGTGAAAGACAGCTTTTCTGATTCTTTCCCTTCTACAGATTCTAGAGTCTCGTGTGAGCTTCTTTACGACGTAGGAAAGATGAATGCTATATTAGGTAGCAACCTTTCTACACCAACAGAAGAATTTCCTGTGGCTATGGTTAGCAAAGACATTGAGGTGTTTCCAAGCACTATTGATGAGATTGTAGTAACGTACTACCAAGTACCTACATCTTTAAACATTGTTACTAAAAAGCCAAGTATGTTACCACCAGCGTATAACATAGCATCTGGAGTGTTTAACCCTCAATCAAGCAGAGACTTTATGCTGCCTGAACATTGTGTTCCTGAGATAGTATCTGAGATTGCTAAGATGATTGGGGTTAGACTTAGAGATCCAAATGTACTGGGTTATGCGTCAAGAGAAGAAGCTGCTGAATAATGAGTATGAATAAAGTAAAACTGAGCCAGGTTATTCGTGACTTCATCGTTACGCTGGACTCTGACGATTATGTAAGCAATGCATCTGACGTTGCTATTAGAAATATTGCACTGAGAGGAATAAGAGAAATAGGGTTTGATCTTGGGAAGAAGATTAAGTCTATCAAGCTTAGCATCCAATCTAACGACACTGTTATCTTACCAGATGATTATGTTGACGTAAACAAGGTTGGTGTTGTTGGTCAAGACGGAGTTGTTACTGCATTAACTCACAACAAGAATATCAACTATTCTAGAAAGGTTAAGAGTGGTGATACCACAACGGACAGCGAAGCAGGACCGCTTAACATTGACTCTAACTTAATTAAAGACAGAGAAGATGACAAGACAAAGACAGGGACTTCTTCTACTGAGTCGTTAGACGCATACGTCTTTGAAAACTATCTATTCCAAGGTGGTACAGGAAGGCTGTATGGTGCTGGAGGCGGTGCTTCTCCTGGTGAGTACAGAATAAATTTAGATCAAAACAGACTTGAACTTGAAGTTAGTTCGGGACATACAGAAGTTGTTATTGAATACATCGCTGATGAGGCTAGAGCTACGGACCCAGAGGTTCATGTTTACGCTGAAGAGGCATTAAGATGTTATATCTACTACAAGCTAGTAGAAAGAAAGTCAAGCGTGCCAGCCAATGAAAAGGCTAGAGCTAGATCAGAGTTTTACAACGAAAGAAGAAAAGCTAACGCAAGACTAAGCCACTTCACTAAGCAAGAGGCTCTTAACACTATCCGTAGAAACTTCAAGCAAGCACCTAAGTACTAATGATAGACAAGATTACACCTAGAGGTCTCGACAAAAGCTCGGACCATAAGCTCGTACCTAGAACAGCGATGGTGGATGCGTTGAACATTCACGTATCTGAAGACCTAGTTGATGATCAGGGTAACGTAGGGGTTCTTAGGTCTGTAAACGGAACTGTTGGGGTGTCTTACCAAACAGACGCAGATCTACCTTTATACGACAGCTTCAGAAAGGTTATCGGTAGCGTTACTGATGAGAAGACAAAAATAGCTTACCTGTTTGTATGGAGTGAGTCTGATGAAGACTGTGGTATCTGGGCGTATGATCAGTATGGTAAGCTCCCAGTGTCTAAGGATCAGTACTTACAACAAGTAGAAATACCTAATGCTCCTGAGGGAGAAAACATTTTTACCATTGAGGATAACCCTCACGTATTTAGAAAGATATATTCTTCTAGAAACTTCCAGTTTAGAAAAGACTCATTTGTAAAAGGTGATATTGTATATTCTAACACAAGGGAGTTCGAGAAGCACCCTGCGCTAAAGAGACACCTAGACAATTACCCAGAGCTAAATAGAGACTTCGAGAAGGATGTTATTCTTTACTTCACGGACAACAACAATGAGCCGAGAAAGATAAACGTATATAGAGCGCTATTAGAAAAGAATGATCAGCTAGCTGGTTATGACGAAATAGATACAGAAGACTTTATCTGTGCGTGCCCTAAGGTGCCACTACAACCTATTCAGTTTAAGTTTGATTCAGATGAGGTCAGCTCAGTAAACAACTTTGTAGCTACACCAGGATTCCAGTTTGCATATCAAGCTATCTATAAAGACAAGCTTGAGTCAGCTATATCTGTGTACTCAAACATAGCATTCCCACCATCTATTGTAAATAGAGGTGCTGCGAGATACGAAGATCTTCTTGCTCATAACGTGTGTCTGCTTACTTTACCGACTGTAGGTGCTGAGATTCAAAACATTAGAATACTAGCTAGATATGGTAACTCGACAAACTTCTTTGAGATTGATGAAGTAAAGAAGGATGAGGCTAAGGTAGCTGTAAGAGACGGACAAGAGATTAACATCTGGGATCCAGTCACCAGAGTGTACCGCTTCTACAACGATAGAGTTGCTGCAGGTGTAGATCCTGAAGAGGTTGACAAGACTTTTGATAATGTGCCTAGAAGAGCACAGGCTCAGACTACAGCAGCTAACAGACTGATCTACGGAAACTACCTTGAGGGTTATGACAATGTAGATGTTGACTGTGAGTCTAGCGTAATATACAGAGATAGACCGCCTAGCTTCTTGAACTTCACATTAACTGTAAATCCAGTTATAAGAAGAACAATTAAGTTTCACGGAAGTTTTAATAGTAATGGGCAAAATGTAGGTAGACAGAAGTGTAGTGGGTTTGAGATAAGCACAGAAGAGTTCCCAGACTCTATTGCTCAGAACACAATATTAAACGTAGCGTTAAATGTTGCTCCAGACAGCAACTTTCACGTATACGACGCAAACAAGTCTTACCATCAGTCAAGACAGGTAGGTAGATTTAGTGGCAACTACGGGGGATACCCTCACTACCCATTAATATTACCGCCTGATGCCTCTGACTATGAATTTAACAATGCAATAAGCAACCTTAACGGTAACAACCTTACCTTACCAGACAGCCTTGCTAGTGCTATAGAGTCAGAGTATGATCAAAACCAACTAGTAACAGAGACATTTGGTAACGTTTCTACAGATACTGTCGATGGTCATTTGCTACAATCTACTGGAGAAAGATTCTTTGGGGGTAACTACGGAGTAGGAGCTAAATCTTCTCTTTACAGCCCAAGTGACGGTAGTTTATCGCCAGAACCAGCAATGCTACCTCAGTGGAGTAATCAAATAACTGGAGGTAGTGGAAACCCTAAGTTTAACCCTACGTTTGATCCATTCCCAGGAGGTTCAAATTTAAGAGCTAGATACGGAACTAGTGCTGGTAACCCATTGATTATCAAGGGAGGAGAGCTTAAGTTTAAAGTAAAGATTGAAGTGACTGCAGATATCTTAAGCGGTGCTCGTCTGCTTCTTGCAGAGGTAATAAACAAAGCTTTAACTAGAAGACTATCAGAAGGTGAATCTATAGGGGCTGCTAGATTAGTTAGCGTAAAGAATCAACATTTACATGAGTTTGATCTAGAGCTTTCTAATTATTCACAGGTCCTACCAAACTCTGCTGAAGGTAAACTTATCTGCGGCGTAGGGGTCTGTGACGGAGACGTTAGAGGAACGAACGAAGGTGGTCTTTTCGAGGCTGAGAGTCAGGTTCCTGTTGGATACTTCATTGTCAACAAAGCATCAGTAAACTTCTATCTAGAGTCTGCAGGAGGAGGCGGTACGACGCAGCAAGTTCTACTTGGTATACAAAGAATTGATGTTGAGCAAGATGATATTCTTACTTGCGTAAAGAAGATAGACCCTAACTCACCTTGGTGGACATTTAGACCGTCAAAAATAACAGACTCTGCATTCCAGTACAGCCTGGTTGCAAATGTTCCAGAAGAAGGTAACGATTGGTACAACACAATCGGTGAGTCTATTCTAAATCCAGAAGCAAATATATTAGATGAGTTTAGGTCTACTTTTGGTGGCGTAAACGACGGAGAAGGTAATCCATTCCCATACAGAACACCTAACAAGATGTGTTTTGGGTACCTGAACGTTACAGAAGATAGACCTTTAATGCACCCAGTAGATATTTTTGAGTTAGGTCAAAACGGTGTAGTTAAGCAGCAGGTATTCAAGTACTCTCTCTTAGATGGTGAGGCTGGTCCTGGGGCTGCAACAGCAGGCTCAAATTCAGCATACGACAAGCACGGAAACAACGCAAGAGGGTCTATTGCTGCTAGAGTAGATTTTGCTTTTGACGCATCATCTATTAGGCTTGTAAATATTTTTGGATTTTACCAAGCGTATGTTGGTGGGTTGGGTGTAGATGGAAATGGAGACGTTGTAAGCATTTACGGTGGGCCAACAGGAAGTTCAAACCTTGCTTTGGTTGAAGAGTTCAGTGAAGCCAACGAACAGGAACCGCTTACAATAAATTACCTACCTTTAAATGATGATGGTAGCCAACAGCAGATTGAAAGATACGCTGAGTCTTATGTGTTAAGCGGTCCTTTCTTTACTGGTAGTATTGCCATGAATCCTGTCGTTGGTGAAAACCTAGAAAGCTTGGCTAATCCTCAGCCATTCCCTCCAGTAAAAGATTACACAACAACGCTGCCACTTATATGGGCTATGGGTAATTCAGGGCCAATAGACGGAAGTGGAGAGCCAATTCCGATGAACTGGCTTAAAGTATCATATCCTTGGCCTCAGGTTGGGTTCCAGCCAGGAAGCGGCATGGACAATAATACGGATGCCTTCATAATGCCTTCGTTTATTGATCCTTTCGAGCAAGACTCTGACGGTTATTTTCCTAACTTCGTTTTAGACCCGACTCCATTCAAAGAGATACAAGGGTCTGGCAATGATGATTTCCAAGACGAAACGGTTGCGGCTCCTCATAGTGAGTTTGGTTGTGTTGACTTTTCTTTATATCATTCTCACATTGAAAAGACCTCAGCTACGTCTTTCTTAGATGATCAGGAGAGTGCTTTTGGCAGCAGGTCATTTAAGTCTTCTGCTACTCACGAATTTGGTATTGTGTACTACGATCAAAGAGGTAGACATGGTTATGTAAATCACCTAGACACAGTATATGTAAAAGGTTATTCCTCTGTTGAGAGGGATGCAGGTCAGGAAGGTGCGGCTCACGTAAGGTTCATACTTAACCACCAACCTCCTTCATGGGCTCACAACTACAAAATAGTATACAGTAAGAACACAACAGTAGATTCTTTTTTCCAGTACTCAGCTGGCGGTGCTTTTGTACCTACAGGCAATGAGCAAACAGACAGCGGTGGTAATAAACCTATATATGTGTCTCTAAATTACCTTCAGGGACACCCTATATCTTACTCTTCTGCATGGGGAGGCAGATCGAAAGAAGGCTCACCTCTTATATACAATCATAGAGACGGAGATAAACTGAGAGTAATCTCATACATGCAGCCGCCTCTTGCAAATAACCCATACCCGACAGAGTTCCCAAATAATGCTGTCTTTGAAATAGCTGGTGTTGCAAGTCTAGGAGATGAAAACAACCCATTGTTTGATATAAACGACGCAGGAGAACCTATTATTGACGAGAATAAGAAAGGTCTGTTTTTAGTTTTAAAAGACAATAGTGAAGTATCAACCTTTAGACATGCAGCTGTTAAGAACGGCAATGACAAGTGGAGCGACAACTGTATTATAGAGCTGTTCTCTCCTATTAAGGAGATTGACGCAGACGAAAGACTGTACTATGAGGTAGGTGAAACTTATCCAGTTGTAAAGGATCAGAATACTGGTGAACTCTATCACTCTGTAACAGACATTACAGTGACAGAGGGTGATGTTTATTTCAGAAGAACTGCAGTTAATTTAAGAGAGTTTGATGAAGATCCTGAAGATGGTCTAACAGGTTATCAAGACCTTATTGTAAACCAACCAGAAGACAGCACAGACGCAACAGTGTCTTTAGCTACGCCTGAGTCAAACTTTAAGTCTTACTACTTAGAGTCAGAGGCAGCAAACGATACGTTTACTTCTGACGGAATATCTATAGGTAGACCTAACATCATAAATTCTGATGCTAGAGAGTCTGTAAAAGAAGCTAGCGTTATCCATTCTGATAAAGACATTGTAGAGGCTGGTAAAGTATCTTACTCGTCTTTCAACAGATCTAAGCCTATCGACAAAGATCTAGACCTTAAAAGCGGTGCTATAAATCACATCAGTAACTTTGAGGATTCTATATTTGTAATACAGGCAGATAAGTGTGGTCACCTACCAATTGACAGAACGCTGCTATCAGACGTAAACGGAGAAGAAAGTCTTATTGCATCAAGCAAGTTCTTAGGTAACGTTAGATACTACACAGGACAGGCTGGTTGTGATAACAATCCAGAGTCTGTAGTTATTTACGACAACATAGCATACTTCGCACATAAGTCGCTAGGTAAGATATTCAAGGTGTCTAGAGCTAACGGAGTAAACAAAATATCTGACAACAATATGGGTGCTTTCTTTAGGGAGCTATTCGACAGAATCAAAGAAGCCACTAGGGATCGTGTTAACTTGTCTGATATTAGAGTTGTTGGTGGTTACGATCCGCAAACCAAAGAGTACTTGATAACTGTTTTAACAGCAGACAGTAGATTGTTTGCTTTTGATTTACCAAACGGTATAAACCTGCACCCATTCGGAAGTCCTGGAGGGCTAAACCCTGTATTTACAACTAGCGGTGTTCAGCAATTCAATGACCCAGACATTATACAATCAGCACTAGAAGCAGCAGCACCGCCTCCACCTGTAGAGGAAGAGACGGAAGACACTACTGAAGAAGACGGTGATATTACTCTAGAGGGCTTACTTGCAGATACAAATGAAGATGGAGTTATTAATTCAACAGACTTGTTAAATTTCCTTTCACAATATGGGATTAGTGATGAAGGTTTAACTGCTGATGTTGATCAGGATGGCACCGTAACAGCACAAGACTTGCTAACTCTTTTGAGTGGATATGGTTTTGTTGCACCTGAAGACTCAAGCGAAGATATAGAATCAGACGAAGAAACAATAAGATAAAATGGCATTAGCTCAATTTCAAGCAATATTTAAGTATCTAAAGATACCAGAGACACAGCCTCACCAATACAGAGGTGTTACTGTTGGTTTTTCTACTACGTCAAACGTATGGAGAAGCAGGTATTCTTTTGCGCCTACTAACTACATTACAATAGGTGATGAGATGCTTAGTTGTAATGCATTTGCTAGTAGAAACCAATCAGGTGAGATCAACGAGCCGCCTAGTTTCGCACCTTCTAAGAACTCTCTCATAGTTTATAGGCACAACATTGATGAGAGCAACCCTAATAATTTTTACGAAAATACTCAGCAATCAGAAATAGAGGTTGTTTCTAATCTAAACCCATCTGCAATTAAGATATTTAAGGCGGTCTCGTTAGAGGTTCTTGATGAAACGAACAACGAAGAGACAAACTGGACAGCACAAGCTTACACTCAAAAAAGAAGAAAAGATGAATCGACTGAGGGTATCGAAACAAGCTCAATAGAGGTGTTTGGAGCTGAGAGCGCTACATTTGGTTTTGATCGAAAGGAAGAGTTTTTCTATGGTGATATACCTCCATCTACTAGCTTCTCAAGAGAGAACAACTTAATATTTTTTGGTCATACAGATATCAGCTCGACTGCTACATATGCTAATGCTGATAACATATCTGATTTTAACGATTTTATAAACTTCTTTGACGAAGACGGTACGCTTGTTAAGAAGCTACCTACCAAGATGATGAATAAACCTAATGTTGCTCTACCAAGTGGTGACAACGCTGGGAATGTTTATTTTAAAGTACCCTTTGTTTCTTACGAAGATAGCCAAGAGCCAATCCTTGTTGATAATCAGTATGTAACCTTTGATAGAAATTCTGGGGGACCTGATGTTGTTGCAGTAACTTTTGACGACATTGCAACAATACAACAAGGTACAGAAGTAGCAAGTTTTTCAGTAGGTCCTATAATGGCTAACTCTTTTGACGAAGAGACAAACACCATTTTAAGCTCTATACATCCAGAGAGTAACTTTATTAATGCAATAGGCGGGCTAAGAGATGCATTTATCAACTTAAATTTAGTTGGTTTTAGCGATAATGTCTTGCCTTCGTATGTTGATGAGAACGGCAACTACAAACCGATTCCTGGATCTGACCCTACTGAGAGCATTCCTGTAGAGGTTTATATTACATCACCACAAGAAAATGGTGAAATGTTACGTGGATCTTACGTAGGGATTAAGCTCAAAGGACTGGGTGGTGAGATATTCGCAATTAATGTAGAACAAGAAAGAACAAGACTAGACCACAGTTTAGGATAAAATTAGTAAATTTGTAAAGATGAACGAAGAACAATTAAGAATGTTAGCTCAGTATCTACCGCTCCTCAGTAGAGGTAATACTGACATGTTTGCTGCGCCAGAGCAAAAAAAACGACAAGCAGGTATTTTAGCTGCTTCTGGTTTGTTTGACGCTATCGGTGGTGGATTAGGTCAGCGCTCAGCAGAGGGAGATATAGAAAGAGCTGGTGCTACCCTAGATGAGATTAGAGATAAGTATCAAGGTGTAAAGAGAAAGAACACTGCTGATCTTATGCCAGAGGCGGTTAGAAACGCAGCTATATTCGGGAGCAGGAAAGCCGCACCAGACGTAGCAGAAGAGTCTGCAGCAAGAGAAGCGATCAGAGCAGGGGCTGACCCAACTAGAGTTCAGAGAGCGTTAGGTGAGGCAAAGGCAGCTGAAAGAACAAGAGAAGAAGCAGAGAGAAGAGGGTTGGTAAGAGAAGGGCTAGGTGCTGCTAGAATGGATGAGGATGCAAGAATTAATAAGATAATGTTTGATCTTGGTTTAGACCGAGAGGAGGCTATGCAAATGCTACAAGGCTCTCAAGCAAGAAGCGTTGAATCACAGAGACGTAAGCAGTCAGGTCTTAGAAACCTAACTAATGCAGCAATAAGATTTGCTGGGGCTGGCGCAGGTGGCGATAAGAACAAACAGGCTGTACCAACAATAGAGGACACCTCTGTTCCTGTTGACTTTAATAAAGGTCTTGACAAGTTTTACGTACCTGAACCAAGTCTTTCTGGACCAGGAGGCGCGAAGTTTGAAGACATGGACGATTTCTTAGGCTTTTTAAGAGATTTTGATAAAGAGCAAGGCGGTGTTGTTAAAGAAACACCCGAAAGCAAAGGCGTGATGGGTCCGTTCCCAGAAGAATTCAACACAGATGGTATTAAGGTATACCCTAAAGAGAATCGTATTATAAAGCTTCCAGGTGATTTTAGCCATTCTACAAACCCTATTGATATTATCAGAGATGGCAAAAAGGTTGGTGAAATGACTGGTGGTGAGTTTGTGATCAATCCTGATCAAGCAAACGGAATGAAAAAAGCATACGAAAAAGTAAAGAAAAACCCAACACAAGCGAATATTACGGAGCTATTTGAGGCTGTAAGATTCCTTGATGAGCCGCAATTCGATTAATTAAAATGGCAAAGAAGTACTACGATTATTTAAAGCCGATAGCTCCTCAGCAAACGTTCTCAGATACGGTTGCTCAGCAGTTATCTATACTTGAAGCACAACAGCAAAAGATGGCTTCGAGTAGGTTAAAACAACAAAAAGAAGACATGAAAGCTATGGCTGCTCAAGAGAAGCAGCTTCTTGGCTTTGATACAGAGGGTTTTTCTGATGTACACAAAGAGGCTTTCAATAACAAGCTTCTAAGCATTAGAGGCAAAGTGAATGACTACCATTATAGTGGGGTAAATCAAGGTGCTTTCTTTGAGGATGTTATGGGGCTTAAGGACCTACACTCTACGTTCAAGAAACACTCGACTAATGTAAAGTCAGAGAGACAAGCTTTAGAGGGTTGGGTTACAGGGACTAAAGACTGGAACGATAAAAACAACGAGCTAAAGGACGATATGAACACGCTGGATCTAAAGAACCAGATGTGGAATATGTCAGGGGTGGAGTCTGGTAGCATTAACTACGATTCAGTAACAGGAGATGCATATGGGTTTTACACAGACATCAATGGGAACCGCCTCAAAGATGAAAGCGGTTCTGATAGATACGGGCTTGTAAGTCAGGCACCTTCTCTAGGGTCTAAGTCTTACTACTCACCTACATCTTCACCATACGCTAATCTACTACCTGGAGCTTTTGCAGAGGATTTCTCTAAGATGAGCAATATGCTTAAGTCTAATCCTAATATGACGTATGACCAGAAGCTAGAGGAGATGCGTAAGCACGTTACAACATCGGCTATGCAGAACCCAGCTGTAGGGGCAACAGCTATGACTCAGTTTGTAGAGAACTACGGAGAAAAAGCTTTCCAGGCTGTTCTAGACAATGATGCGAAGCAGTTCGAGGGTGATTCAAATTACATCCCTATTGACATGAGAGAATACATCGACGAGACGATGAAGTTCTTACAAGGCAATATAGCTGACAGTGATGATAGTGATGCACCTAGCGTGTTCCCATCTACGGTAGAATTTAATCTTCAGGACTTCAGCTCTAATACCGCAACTTCTGAGGTTCTTACAGCCGAAGGCTTACTGGGTGGTTCAGCTATGCAGTTCAATGACAACTTCGGTTCTGGCATTTCAGCACTGATGGTACCTAAGAGCGGTGTAGGAAAGTCTAGCATTATGGTCGAGAGCACATATAAGCCTCAGTCACAAGACGATGCTAGATACGGTGAGGTAAGCGATCAGTACAGAGTTAATGGTGTTGCTATCGACGAAGACAGAAACCTCTTCGTAAGAGCAGAGATGTACGTTTCTCAAGATGTATCTGACCTATCTGCAGAGAGACTAGAGAGATTACGCAGTCTACAGGGTGTAGACATCGATTTAGAGACAAAGACAGCTAGAAGCAAGGTTGTAAGAAACATCGTTGTTACACCGATCAATAGAGACGGTTCAAGAAACGAGGAGTACATAAGTATACTTGGTCAAATTGGTTACGCTGCAGGCGTGAAGCAAGGCTCACAGCAAGACGCACTAAAGGCTGGTATGCAAACTCTTGTTGACTTCAACGACTCACAGGCTCAGATACGAGCATCTGGTGGCGCTATTGAAGACCCACAGCCTACCAACAACTCCGTGAACAACGAAGATATGATGGATGACTTAAGTCTTCTGAAAAAGCTTGAGGCGGTAGAGAAAGAAGAGGGTGATTCATTTGATGTATTGGAGTACGTAAAAGCTAACCCAGACAGAAGAGCTGAGGTTATAGCCAACCTAGATCAAGGTAGATCACCTTATTTAGGTGGTGATGGTCAGCTGTACTTCGACGCATAATTTATTATATTTGTAGAAAATAAACTCATATGGCTAGTAAAAAGCTTACACAGAAGGATGAGAAGTTCATCCAAGACCTAATGGAAGATAAGGGTTCTTTTTTTTTTAAAGGAAGACGACAGGGTAAAAAGCATGCAAGAGGGGGGTCAGGTTCCTTCGGACTTGGACTTGAGTTCGGGAGAGAATTTGTTGGACTCAAACTTACAATCGGGACAGGGTCCCATAGGTTCGGATACTCAAAAGGCTGAGAAACAATTTGACGTAGACTTTGATAGCCTACCAGACACATACAAAGAGGCTATAGGGTTAGAGCTACCAAACTTTAGTGTACTTGACGAAAACGTCCTTACACCAAATCAAGACGATTTAGAGTACTATCTTTCTGTTAATGTAACTGCACCTAAGCCAGTAGAGCCAACACCGATGTACGCCCCTAGTCTTCTTGATAAAGGGGAAAAGAAACTTGTACAACCAACTCAAAAGCAGTACGACAAGTACAATGAAGAGGTAAAAGAGTACAATAAGCAATCGTTAGAAAAATATAACGAATACCGTGCTCAATTCGACTTTAACAAGATCGACACTTACGAAAAGGCGGTAGGTGAATACAACGAATTTTATGGTGAAGGCGGTGCTGCTAGTGTGGCTTTAGACAAAATCGTAAGATCGTCTACACCAGAGAGCTTAAATGAGGCATATACAAAAGCTTTAGAGTCAGGTATGCTAGACTTAAGTGGCCTAGAGTTAAGAGAAAGCACCGCCTCCTTTAAAACAAAAAGTGGTGAGATGTCATCTACTTATGGAGTTCAGCTTGAAGATATACTACCCACTACATCTATTGATGATTTCAAAACCTTAGTTGACGAGGGATTAACAGAAGAAGTTATAGACAAAGAAGCTAAAAAAATAGGGGGGCAGATTTTAGAGAAGCAGAATGAAATAGCCAAGTTGAAAACAAGGCTTAAATACGGTCAGGTAGATCAAAGTGAAGGTATGTTGAGGGTTGCCGAAATAAATGAAGAGATAGACGTACTAAAAGAAAGAGTTGATTACAATCCTGGAACTACCGCTGGTCAGTACACATCGGCAATAAAACAAAAAGGTGTTGACGAATTAAAAGCCCTCGTAGCAAAACAACTTATAGAGGAGCATGTTTTAACTAATGTAGCAACAGGCACAGATAACGAATACCTTAAGGACTTAGAGGTAAAGATCTTTAAAGACCTTATGAATGATAAAGAGGCTTATGAGTATGCTCAATCTCTTGGGATGCAGGATGGGACATTTAAGCTGTATTTAGACGACAGTGTGGCTGTTGGGGAGAAGAACAAGATGTATGATGCTCTACTTAGTTTTGAGATAGGGCTTGTGAATCTTGGCGGCACAGTAGAAAGAATGACAAGACCTCTTGAGGGTTTACCTATTGGTATGGCTGGACCTATGGGTTATGACAGCGAAACCGCTCAAATTGTTGTACAACAGCAGCAAGATTTTGCACAAGAGACCAGAGAGGAAAGGTTAGAAAGATATAGAACAGAGGATTACTCAAGAGAAGAATTAGTCAATGAGTTGAGGGGTCGCCAAACTCAATATGCCAGAACGTACAATCAATTAAAAATATTTGGGGAAAGTGCGGTGTCTAATAGCAGGCATCACGCTAATCTTCAGCACAAAATATACAAGCAGGCCCTTGATGATCTAGAATTTAAGGAATTTTCTCTTCCTGGTGTGGAGTCAGCGCCTATGTCTTTAGCTGGCATGGGTCTTGGTACACTTGCAACGATAGGTAGTGGTGGTAACGTTTATGTTGGTGCGGGAGTTTCCAGTTTGTTTATGGGGTATGGATCTGGTGTAGATGCATATTACAATAGCTTTTATGATCCTTTCTTAAAAGATGTAAGTGACTCGGCAAGACTTGCATACTCTTTCGAGCATGGAGCTTACGAAATGGGTGGTGAGTTCGTAGGTAACTTATTATTCTTAGGGTTGGGTAAGTTTGGATTAAGCAAGCTTACTACTAGGTTTGATCCAAAAAACATATTTAAGCCAGGCTCGCCTAGGTTTGTACAAGCTAAAGACCTAAAGACTGGTAGGTTTATGAAGGGTAAGGTGCCAGCACCAGTAGCGAAGTATAGTCCGTACAGAAAGATGTTTGACTTTACAGCGGGAACGCTGTTAGCCAGCGGCTTAGGAGGTGCTGAAGAATATGTTGCTGAAGGACTTACTGGAGTAGGTCAAAAGTATGCTTACGCAAGATCTGCAGGACTAACGTACACTAGTGAAGAATATAAAAATACATTTTTTCATGACGCTAGAATAGGTGCAAACATGGGATTTTTGTTTGGTGGTAGCGGTAACGTAGTGTACAACGGTAGAGCCTACTTTGATAAAGTGTTTAGAACAGCCAAGTTTAACGACATGGCTGCGTTAACATACCTTAACCAACTTTCGTCAAGCGGTTTCTTTATGGGTGGTCTTGCGAGGAAAGAACAGAAACAACTAACAGAAGACCTAAAGCTTTTTTATGAAGGAGAAACAATCAGAAGAGAAGAGGGACAGTTTGAGTTTAGAACCTCTGATTTAACTGAAGAACAACAAGCTGCTGAAGAACGCATTAAGGAGTTAGTACCTAAGATGAATCTAGATCTCTTAATAAGCAAGAAGGGAGTTAAAGATCTAATGAAGAATGGAAGATACTCTATTTTGGCAAACATGGTGTTGGTTGACAACAGACTAAGAGCACTTCAAGTATTAAGAACAGAGTTCAACAAAGACAACGAAGGTAATTGGGTTGATATTAACGGTAATGCAAACCCATCTTTTGAGTTAGCAGAAGAACTTTTAGATGAAGCAGCAGCACTCACTGAAGATCAGAGAAAGAAGTTTAACGAAGAATATGAGTCGCTTGTTAAGGGCGGTAATACACTACGTGCAATTACTAGATTTCGTTTCTACGAGTCAGCAGCATTTCAACAAGGGGTTGGCGACAGATCATGGGAGAGCGGAACCGATTACGTAGATGTAAAGGCAGACGATGAAACTCTAAGCGAGCTTGAAAAAATGGCTATTCCTTTTGTAGAAGAGGGAGGCGGTGAGGTTAGAATTATACTACATAGAAGTATCGATTCTATTCAAGGTGCAACTGGCGGCTTTAATGCCATGTACAAGGAGGCCACTCAAGACGAAAGAGATGCTGGGGCGAAAGATGAACTTCATATCTATGTGGGAGAAGGAGCAAACGCACAGCAGGTCTTAAAAGATTTAGTCCACGAGTCAGGTCACTTTGCTTTCAGAGATGTTGTAAACGACGAAAGCAAAAGAAAAGAAATGATTAACTCTATAAAAGAGTTGGCTAAAGAGAATGGAGCAGTAGCTGAACTTATAGAAGGAATTAATAAAACATACGGAGACTACACACTAGAAAACCTAGAGAAAGAAGTTATCAACCATGTTATGGAGGCGGTAGCGTTAGCTGAGCTTATGAAGCAGGGTGAGATAACCAGCAAAGACATTCTGAATGGCTTAGATGAAGTGTTTAAAGACATGACTGGAGGGTTTGAAGAGATCTTATCTAAAGTGTTAGGACAAGACGTAGACGCTGAGGGTGCTATTAAGATTGCTATAAATCACACCAACTTTATTAGAGAGCAAAGAATTGCAGCGGGTACTGAAAAGGAAGCTCAAGAAATACACAACATCGAACCTACCATTGACGCTTCGAAGGATGGTCGTGGAAAAAAACCAACAGAATCAATAGAAGATCACCAGGAGTATCTAGAAAAGTACGCAGATCAACTCCTAGCTGAAGACATGACCGAAGAGGAAAGAGCTCAGCAAGAGTTTGAGAATCAGATGGTTCGTTCGTCAGGACTAGAATCTAGAAAGATTATTAGTGTATGGAGCTTACCAGAGAATTCTCCGTTTACGCTTTCGTGGAAGGCTATGGGTAGATACCATATGGTTAGTCCAAAGCAACAGGTAGCTAACTACAACTCTATGGAATTCAAGAACAGACAGCACTTCTTTAATATGTATCCTCACATTACGAGCGGTGGGAAAAGTTCAAGATTCATGAACCTAAATGGAGAGTGGGGTAAGTGGGAATACACTGATCCAGCAACAGGTCAGGTGCAATTAGTGAACGTAGAGGCTATGCACTTCTGGAACAACGGATCAGTACAAAGATGGAAGCCTAAAGATGTAAGAATTAAAGAGCAACAAGCGGTGCTTATCGAAGAACTGCAAAGAGTTAATAAGATCGCTAAAGATGTGTATCACGGTAGAGATAATGCTGAATACGATGGAATTGACATCTCACTGTATTTCAGCTACACGAGCTTCTTCCCTGAGGTTGACACTGATCTATACACTGATATAGGGCCTGTTCGTGAGTACGAATTAAAAGTAGAAAGCGCAAACATAGCTATTGCTAATATGCTTGCTTTGAGAGAGCAAGGGTTCCAGAAAGAAGATTTAGACAACCTAAGAGGTAATGTGTACAACACAAAGATTGGTTTTCAAGAACAACCAGAGGTCTACAGGCTAAGCGGTCTTAGACTCTCTGAGACTTTCCAGATGAAAGCAGACCGCCTCATGAAGGAAGTACAGAAGTACGGTCAACCATGGCAGCTCCTACCTAAAGATTCTGAGTCATATGCAAAGAGAATACCAGACCTACGTATGGCTACTAAAGAAGAACTAGACTACGCCAGTGAGAGACTAGAGGGTGCGAAAGAAGGTAATACACTTACTGGCGACATACTTAATATTAGTGACCTTAATATCTCTGGGTTAGAAAGCAGAAGATTAGGAGATGCGGGACCACTTATAGAGAGCCTAAGAGAAAAACACGGAGAGGCGAATATAGTAGTAGTGCAGCACTTATACGATAGAACACGAGCAGGCGATGTTACTTTCTATTTCGCACGCCCAAATGGTGAAGAAGAAATATACACCTACAAAAACCAAAGCGGTGTTTATGGCTTACAGAACATTAACGAAGAAACAAATGGAGCTCTCTCTATTCTGTCTGCTCATAGTGTCGGAAAGCCTAATTTACTAAAGACTGGGAATGCTGAGGTGTATCTCAATTTATTTTCTGTAACAGAAACGGAGAATGTATTTAATAGTCCAGGTACATTCCACCACGTTATGAAATTAATTGACAAGTGGCATGACGCATGGAGCGATAAAGGTGGCGACAGCATGATTTTCCAAGCTATAAATGAAGCCCTAGCAAAAGTATCTGTTTCCCCACACATGGGACAAGTAATTAGTGGTCCTATGTTCGATTCTGTGTCATTCGACAAGAACACGAACACCTACCAGCTAATAGATGTTTTTGAAAGCGCAGCCTTTGAGGATCTTACTACAGGTGAAAAAGCAGAAAAGAGAAGAGAGATAATAAAACAATTCCTTAACATATTCGCTGGAGAGAACGGTTTTGCTAACTCGAACGAGCTAGGTTTTAGTAACAACAACAGGCAAGAATTCTTAACTAGCATACTATCTGTAAAGTCAAAACTTAGAGGCCTAGATAAACAGGCTATTTTAGATGCGCTTATACCAAAAAACTTAAGGAACGCTGAAAAAGGTGATGTCGTTGCTGCAAACTATGCCGACATTACAGGCGCTAAATTAAGGCCAATTAAGGACGTAAGACAGATAGATGCATACTCAGAGTACACTAAAGACATTGGTTTTCCTGCAGTAATCCTTTTAGAAGGAGGTAAAGTAAATTACGTAACCTTCGAAAACTTTGCTGAAGCTGGAGCTCTTATACCTATAAAGCGTGCAGCTAGTAGAAAAGAGATAATGACTGTAGCAGAGCTTGACAGAATGACTAAAGCTAAAGCACAAGGTGTAGAGTCACGAAGACTAGGTAGAGTATACCCAGAAGGTAATAGCCAGTGGGAGAAGTCTTCACCTACACCATACGGAGCTGCACTAGAGAGACTAGCACTTAGATTCCAAGACAAGTTCTTCTCTGTTATGCTGCTTCAAGAAGATGTCGAACAGTTCAGAGACAATCCACTACCAGAGTCGCAAGACTTCAAGATGGCTATGGCTCAGATGTACGGTATGGTAAGAACAGACATTGAAGCTCTAGAGACTAAGCTTGAGACGATCAAGACGATGATGAGTGACGCAGGGCTTATAGCAGAGCAGGTGTCTGACTACATGTACGCTAAACACGCACCAGAGAGAAACAAGTTTATCTTCAGCATACGTCCTGAATTAGAAAGCGGTTCTGGTATGACTAATGCTGAGGCTGAAGCTATTATTGATGAGCTTGAGTCTAAAGAGATGGTGGAGATATCTAAGTTTATTCAAGGTATCCTGTCTGAGACTAGACAACTTATGGTGAGCTCTGGTCTAGAATCACAGAAAGCAATAGACACATGGGAGTCTATGTATGACCACTATGTACCGCTTAGCGGATTGGCATACGATGAATACTCGGAGGAAGAGCACTACTACTCAACAGGCGGTGCTGGTATGGCTGTGTACGGAAAGACAAGTAAGTCTGCCAAGGGAAGACAGAGCAAGACTGGTGTAAACCTTATAGCTAACATTATCATGCAGAGCGCTATGGTGAGTCAGAGAGCTAGAAAGGATCAGGCTATGCTGAATCTTCACGAGTTGGTTAAGAACAATACAAACGAAAATGTATGGGGTGTGTTCTCGTCAAAGAACCCTAAGATGAAGATAGGGAAAGACGGTTCGATGGAGCCTATGACGGAGTTCGAAATGAAGGGTAATAGAAACTTCGTACCTATAAGAATAAACGGTGAGCAGCACTTTATATACTTCAAGAAGAAAGACTACGCTGATGCACTAAACGGCATGACTACAGAGAAGCTGTCTGGTGTATTCAAGTTTATGAGTGGACCTATGAACCTGATGCGTAACTCGTTTACTCAGTACAATCCAGGATTCTTCGTAGGTAACTTCTTCAGAGATATCCATGGAGCTGTATACAACGTAATGGCCGAACTTGAAAACGAAGGCGGTATCCTTAGTGCCTATGACATCAACACAAAGGACTTTACTAAAGCAATTATAAAGAGTTCATTTACTACACTCAAGGTGCTTCTTAACGAAGCAGCATTCAGTAGAGAGGTAAGCCCAGAGATACAGACCTACGTCCAAGAGTGGGAAGAGTCTGGTGGTAGAACTGGTTTCTCATACTCAGAGGCTATCAACGATGTGGTAGAGAACCTAAGAAAAGACGCTGAAACAAAGGGTGTTGTTAAGCAAGGTGTTGAGTTTATCTTCGATAAGCCAGCTAAGTTCTTTGAATACGTAAAAGGTATTAACGAAGCATTCGAGAACTCGATAAGACTTTCAGCATACATCGAAGCTAGAAAAGCTGGGGTGAGCATAGGTAAAGCAGCCCAACTGTCGAAAGAGATTACAGTAAACTTCAACAGATCAGGCGAATGGGGACCGACTCTTAATAGTGTGTTCCTATTCTTCAATGCATCTGTTCAAGGTTTGAGTAGATTCTCTAATACGTTTGGTGGAATTAAAGACAGCATACCTAACAACCCAGACGAACTACCATCATGGAAGAACAGACTAACAGCACCTAGAAAGCTTGCTGGAGGTATGGTGCTTCTGTCAGCTCTACAGACAATGATAAACATAGCGTTATCAGATAGAGACGAAGATGATGAGCTGAGATACACTAAGATTGCTGACTACAAGAAAGAGCGTGGCTTCTTAGTTATGGTGAACGGTGAGAACTATATCAATGTTCCTCTAGGTTATGGGTATAACATCTTCAACAATGCAGGGATGATGCTTGCAGAGGTTGCGTGTGGAGTTAGAGACTTTGATGACGCTCTTATGTTCATGGGGCTGTCTGCTCAGAGTTCATTCTCTCCAATCGCTATGGGCCACTCAGGAACACTAGGAGGATCAGCAGTTAAGTCTATCACACCTACAATACTGAAGGCTCCTTCAGATGCGTTTGCATTCAACGAAACATACTTCGGTGGTGTTGTAAGAAGAGAGCAGTTCCCATTTGGAGCTGAGGTACCAGAGAGTACTCTCGCATTCAGATCACCGCTTTTTGTTCAAGACGCTGCATTTGCATTGAACGAAATGACAGGCGGTACAGAAAACATTAGCGCTAAGTTACAGGGCGGTATCGATGTTAACCCTGATCCGTACTACTACATACTTCAGTCTTACTGGGGTGGTGCTGGTGACTTCGTAGAGGAGTCTATAGGACTGGGGAGAAAAGGTTTATCTGTAGGGTACAGAAAGTCACAGCAATTGCTTGGATCTAAAAACTCAGAAGAGTTTGTAAACAATCTGATGACTACAAAGTCTGAGGACATGCCAGTGGTTAGATTCTCTGATGTACCTATCCTTAAATCTATCTACGGTGGACCGTCTCGTTTCTTCGACTACGATTTATACGAAGAGAATAAAGAAAACGTACTGCAGTTCGAAAGAGAGATGAAGAAAGGAACGACTGTAAGAGAAGATCTAGACTTCACTGGGGTACAGAGACTAAAGAACGAATTAAAGCAAACAGAAGAGGCTCTAAAGCTTTACAGAAAAGCTAAACTAAAAGCAAGAGACCTCCCATACATAGATAGAGTCAATGCGATGTATGAGATACAGGAAGCTGAGCGTAAGGAGATTATGTTCTTCAACGCTATGTACTACAAGCACAGAGGCCAGTACCTAGATCCTAAGCCGCAAGGACTAATACCTATGTCAGAAATAAGAAAAATAATCGGAACAGATGAGTGATAAGAAAAAAATTAAAGACACCAAGCTAGGATCTTGGTTAGCAAACAA
>CEOP01025292.1_pt1 | contig 28283 bp, 27 predicted proteins | sample 361301 | NCBI WGS metagenome assembly CEOP01 (sample SAMEA2619548, study PRJEB7988) | marine metagenome | biome: marine biome (ENVO:00000447); feature: deep chlorophyll maximum layer (ENVO:xxxxxxxx); material: "saline water (ENVO:00002010), including plankton (ENVO:xxxxxxxx)" | depth 55 m
TTGTCTATTCTTGCTTTTTCAGCATTTATAACTTTTCCTCTTAAGGGTAGTATTGCTTGAAACTGTCTGCTTCTTCCTTGTTTGGCGGTGCCTCCAGCAGAGTCTCCCTCAACAAAATATATTTCACTTTGTGCTGGATCTTTTTCTGAGCAGTCGGCCAATTTTCCTGGCAGGGCTGATATATCTAAAACGCTTTTTCTTCTTATTAGCTCCCTTGCTTTTTTTGCAGCCTCTCTAGCTTTTGCCGCATACTCCGCCTTAGTTATTATTTTTTTTGCAACATCTGGGTTTTGTTCAAAAAAAGTGGTTAAACCTTCGCTTATAAAAGAATCACATATACCTTTTATTTCGCCGTTTCCTAATTTAGTTTTAGTTTGTCCTTCAAACTGAGGTTCAGGAACTTTGATAGAGAGCACACACGTCAAACCCTCTCTTACGTCTTCCCCTCCAAAAGAAATAGCTTGTCCTTTTACAGGTTTTAAAATTTTATTTTGTGTTGCATATTTGTTTAAAGATCTTGTGAGCGCTGTTTTAAAGCCAGCCAGGTGTGTTCCTCCCTCTATGGTGTTAATGTTGTTAACAAAACTTAATATCGTTTCATTATATGTTTCGTTATAACACAGAGACATCTCAATAGGTATAGACTCTTTTTCACCCTTTATGTGTATTGGTGTTTCGAAAATGTGTGTGTGGTTTTTATCTAAATAGTTAACAAACTCTAACAAACCCCCTGTTGATAAAAAAACCTCTTCTTCTTCTTCGTGTTTAAAAATTATTTTTATTCCACTGTTTAAAAAAGAAAGTTCCCTTAGTCGGTTTTTAATTTTTTCTGGACTGTAGCTTTGTCCAACAAAAACCGAATAGTCTGGTTTAAAGGTAATTTTAGTTCCTCTTTTGTCAGTGCTTCCTACTTTCTCAATAGATGTTTGGGTTATTCCAATTTTGTATTCCTGTTTGTAGTGGTTTTTCTCTCTATGAACTTCTGCTATACACCATTCAGATAGTGCGTTTACAACAGAAACGCCAACTCCGTGTAACCCCCCTGAAACCTTATATGAGTCTTTGTCAAATTTTCCTCCGGCGTGTAAGACGGTCATAACCAGTTCCAGCCCTGACTTTCCCTCTTCTTTGTGAATGTCAACAGGGATTCCTCGTCCGTTGTCCTCGACTGAAATTACACCCCCTTTTAAAAGCTCTACCTTTATTTCTGTACAATGGCCAGCCATTGCTTCGTCTATTGAGTTGTCAACAACTTCCCACACAAGATGGTGAAGCCCTTTTTTTCCTACATCCCCAATATACATGGCAGGTCTTTTTCTTACAGCCTCTAACCCTTTTAATACGGAAATACTGTCAGCTTGATATTGCTTTTTTTCGCTCACTTTATAATTATTTTTCCTTCTTTAATTAATGTTTTTTTGTAGAGATTAATTTCTGTTTTTGCTTCAATTGTATTGGTTTTAATAATAACCTTTTCTTCTTTTACAGTTATTTGTTTTACGTTTTTATTTACAAAGTTTTTCCCAAACTGCTTTAAAAGAGCATCTTCCGTTTCTTTAACTTTGTCTAGTTTTTTTTCTTTAAAAAACTGATCAACAATTTCTTTTATTGTTTCTTCCAAACTTAAATTCTTATTGGCATTAATAGTGTTGTTGTTTGTGTTTCTTTTTCCCCAACAAGGTTAAAAAGCGTAGCGCTTAATGCGCTTGATGTTAAAATTACAACATCTTCTGAGCTTTGGTGTTTCAAAATTTCTGTTAACAATGTGCTGTTAAATCCAATTGTTAACTCTTGTCCTTTGGTTGTGGCCTCTATTTCGTCTGTAGCAGCCCCTCCAGTTTCATGGTCTTCTGCAGAAACGGTAATTTTGTTGCTACTTAATTTCAAAACTATTTGTTTCGTTGTTTTGTTAGACATAAGAGAAACTTTCCTTACTGCACTAAGTAAGTTTTTTGTTTTTACTTTTGTTTCGTTTTCGTTTTCTTTAGGAATTACATTTTCATAGTCGGGAAATTTTTCTGATATTAATCTTGATGAAAGTTTTATTTCATCTGTTTGTATTGTTATATAATCTTTATATATTTGCAAAGATGCTTTTTTTGTGTTAACTGCTCCTGTTCCTATTATATTCAAAAATTTATGAGGAACTAAAACTGTTTCTGTTTCATTGTTTTCTTGTTGACAAACATATTTCACAAGCCTATGTCCATCTGTTGCTACAGAAGTTACGCTTGTTGAAGAAAAGGTAAACAGAACCCCGTTAAGGGTTGGTTTTAACTCATCTTTTGAACAGGCATACGTTGTGTTTTTAATAGTTTCTCTCAAAAAAGATGCTGACATTTTTTTTGGTTCATCAACAAACTCTCTTTGGTCTGGAAACTCTTCTGTTTTACTACACATCAATAAATACTTGCCTGTGCTTGTCTTAATTCTCATTCTTTGGGTTTCGTTTACGTTTATAGAAATAGTTTCTTCAGTAATTGAGTTTGCTATTTCTAAAAGTTTATAAACCGGAGCACAAGTCTCTCCTGACTCTAAAACTTTTGCGCTTATCCCTATCTCCATTTCTACCTCAAGGTCAGTTGATCTTAGGCCAACCATACCGTTATCATGTGTTTTGATAAAAACAGTCGATAGAATTGGCAAAGTGGTCCTTGTTGGGTTTATTTTAGATAAGGTTGTTAGTGCGGATAGAAGCGTCTCTTTTTCAATTGTAAAATCCATAGAATAAGTTAACTAATTTATTGATAAAAATTAATAGTTATTTTGAGTGTTTTTAAGTTATTTAATAATAAATATATATTTATATAATAGTATAATAATAATAATAATAGCTGTTGATTGTTTATAACAAAAACAAAAAAAAGAAAATAAACAAAAAAAACGGAAACTTAAAAAAAAGACTTAACAAAACACTTTAATGTGATAACATGAAAACAAGTTGTTAATAGTTTTTTTGAATGTAAAGCTTTTTACTTTCTTTGTTAATAAGGTCGTTGATTTTTGACGACATTAGTTGGTTTTGTGTTAAAGAAAAAAGCTCTTGATAATAGTTTTCCAAGGTAATTTTTTCTTCTTTTTGAAAGTCAAAAACCCTAACCAAAAAAAACGAATTTTCTTCTAAAAAAATAGGTTTATATCCCAAAGAATCTAAAGAGACTTTTTCTAAAAAAGCAGGCAAAGAAGAGGTGGGGGTGTTTCTATAGACACCATGAAAATTATTTTTTGTTTGAGAAAAGTGGGCACACAAAGAATCAAAGATTTCAACAGAGTTATAAACATTATACTCACTTAAAAACTTTTTAAAAGAAAACCTACTTTTATCAACCGCATCAACACCTAAAGTTTCTTTTTTTAATATATGGGAAGTTTTTATTTTTTCACCAACCCTATCTTCTAATAAAACTAAATGGTAACCAACCTCTGTTTTAAAAGGGTCAGAAACATCCCCTATGTTTAAATTAAAAGCAACAGATTCATACTCAGGGAAAAGAGAACCCCTTACAAAAAAACCCAAGCTCCCCCCGCTTGAGGCAGACCCCAGATCTTCCGAATGTCTTTTTGCAAGGTCTTCAAAAGAAAAACCTAAAGCTAGGCTGTCTTTTAGGTTTAATAAATATTTATAAGACGAGTTTTCATCATCAATATTGTTTTTAATTGGCCACTCAAAAATTGAAAAACTAACCCTATCCTCTAACAAGGGAAGAGAGTCTTTGTATGTTTCATAAAAATATTTAACATCAGAAATTGATGGGGTTGTAGATTGATATAAGGACCCGGTATACTTTTCGATTCGCAAAGCTTTTTTTATTTCTAAACGCAATTTAGCCCTTATCATAGATAAAGGCTCTCCAAACATTTTTTCTAAAGCAGAAGCAGAACCAGCGTAAGAAATTCTTTTTTCTAATTCTTTCTTTAAAGACTCTTCAACCACAAGAGCATCTATAACAATATTTGTATCTTTTAAACTAACCTCATAAAGAACAAGATTATTAACCATCTGATCTAAAACATCTAAATAAACTCCCTCAAAAGCTTGCGGTGTTTTAAAAGGGTCTAAACCGCTTTGTTGTGCCACCATATAAGCCTGTTGCATAACATCACTTTTAAGAATAACACTATTTTCAACAACAGCGGCAACACCATCAACGGTCTCTATTTTATTTTCTTTTTGAATCCCAAACTGAGCTAAACAAAAAGCAAAAAATAAAAAACAATAAAAAAACCTAATCATTAAACCACTCCTTATTTACATCAATGTTTTTTCTTTCGACAACAGATTTAAAAAAAACATCCTTCACACCCTCTTGAGCTTTTTGCAACAAAATAGTTTCAATAGATTTATAAGCAACACTCAAACCGCCAGACTGCCCAGATTCTAAATAATATTTTTCAACCTCTTCTTTTGAAGGAACCACAACACTTTCAACCAAAAAATTTAAATAAGCCTTTTCTAATACACCTAAACGTACAGGAACAAACTGTTTATTAAAAGAATAGTTATTGTTTAAACCTAACGACAAACCTTCATTATAAACTATATCTCTAAGTAACATAATTTCAAAATCTTTTTTTATATCCTCAACATTAGAATAAAAAGAAGCACGATGAAGAGACCTTTCAATTTTGTTAGCAAACCAAGAAGAACTTAAATAGTTTTCATCATATAAAACCACCACACCTGGGTTGTTATTTAAAACGTTTATAAGGTCAACATCCTGCCTATTGCCCTTTTTAGATTTTAGAACAACATCTAAATTTTTTATCAAAGACTCTAAAGCTTCCAAATCAAAAACAACCCCCTTTGAAGCAAGCAAAAGCGAGTCATGTTCAGAGGCTAAATCTTTTAAAGAGCCCTCAATATAGGCACTTGAAAAGCGGAACACATAATCGTCATATTCTTCTTTAGATAAAAACGAATATCTAGAATCTCTAACAGAATCAACCATAACCACATGATAACCAAAATCTGTTTTAACAACATCAACACACCCTAAACATAAATCAAAAACAGCATCTTGAAAGACGGGAACGGTACTTCCAACCGAAATCCAGCCCAAGACCCCCTGATTTTGAGAAACGCTAGGATCAACAGAGCTTTCTATAGCCAAAGAAGAAAAATTTTCACCCTGAAGAATAAGGTTTTTAATATCTAAAGCCTTATTTAAAGAAACAGAAGGCGGGCTACCCTCTTTCAAAAGAATATGTTTCACATAAACGTCTTTTTTTAAGTTTTGAGAACAAAAATAAGTTGCAGACCTAGGTATATGTTTTTCCAAAAAATGGTGCATATAATATTCGTTAACCATTAACATATTAAACCTAGAAAAAAGCTTTTTATTAATATCGGGAGCATGTTCCAGCCCCAAAGCAATAGCTCTTTCTGCCGCCACGTTTTGTTTTAAAAAACTATCCATAATTTTTGTTTTTTTATCAACATCATCAAGGGGGGACCACTGATCTTTTGGAAAAAAAGCATAAAAATCAGACTCGTACCAAGTAAAAGGCCCACTTTTTGCAACCCACAAATCTGAACACAAACCAAAACATATAAATAAAAAATAAAAACTAAACTTTTTCATAAAAACCTTTAAAATTATTTAAAAAACTTAACAGAAAAGCAGCATCAACACTAACACCAACCCCAAACTCCAAACTAAGCTCCGTCGCCTGTTCTAAATCTTTAAAACTATAATTTATAACACCCATAGACTTTCCAAAACCTGCCAAGAATTTAAACAATTCTGAACCCCTCTTAAAAGTATTATTAAAAGAAATAATAGCAACAGACCTATTAATAACAACTCTCATAAGAGAAATTTCAGTAGCAACGAACGATAGAAGGCGCATATTAACCATATTGACAGCCGCCGCCGGCAAAGGCCCATACTTATCTTTTAAATTATCACAAAACACTGAAAGCTTAGATTTTGAATAAATACTATTTAACAACCTATAATTTCTTAATCGCTCAAAACCGTCAGCTATGTAATTATTAGGAAAAGCACACACAAAATCCACATTATAAACAAAATTATCAACAAGGAATGTTTTGGTTGAGTTGCTATTTTTGGATATATATTTAGACATTAGTTTAGAATAAAACTCAAAACCAAAATCGAAAGATTTTCCACTTTGGTCGTAACCAAACATCATGCCGCCACCCCTGATTTGAAGGTCAGATTTTGCAATGTGGTAACCAGAGCCAAGCGAGATATTTTTTTCAATAGTGATTAATCTTTTTTTTGCTTTCACATTAAGGTTTGTTGATTCAGGTATAAGCATATATGCATAACCCTGTTTATCTGATCGACCAACCCTTCCCCTTATTTGGTGAAGCTGCCCTAAACCAAACTTGTGTGCAGAATTAACAATAATTGTATTTGCATTTGGTATATCTATTCCCGAGCCTATAATTGAAGTGCAAAGTAAAACATCGGCCTGACCTTTAACAAAAAGCTCTATGTTGTTTTGCAATTCTTTTTTAGGCACTTTAGAGTGTGCAATTAAAATACTTACCATAGGGCACAACCTTTTTAAATAATTTTTTATTGAAACTAAAGAATTAATATTGTTATGAACAAAAAAAACCTGACCCGACCGATTTGTTTCATACTCTACCGCCCTTTTAATTAAGTTATCCCCAAAGTAGTTAACAAAAGTTTGTATAGGTTTACGCATTATAGGGGGTGACCCCAAAGTTGATATATCATTAAGACCAGACAAACTTAAATTTAAACTTCTTGGAATGGGTGTGGCAGACATTAGCAAAACGTCTTTGTTTATAAAACCTTCCAAAACACCCTCTTTATCTTTTACTCCAAACTTGTGTTCTTCATCTACAACAAAAAGATTGGTATATTTAATAAAAACAGAACTATATAAGAGCGCTGACGTCCCTATTAAAACATCAATTTTTCTTTCTACCCACCTATTTTTAATATCATTTTTATTAGAAGTTGTGACCGAGCCAACAAAAAGCTCCACAACCACACCAAAAGGGTTCAACCTTTCTTTAAAAACGCTATAGTGTTGACGGGCCAATACAGATGTTGGGGCTAAAATAATAACCTTACCACCATTAATAACAACTCTAAAGCTTGCCCTTAAACTAATTTCTGTTTTACCAAAACCAACGTCACCACAAAGAAGCCTATACATTGGTGTTTCTTTTTTTAGATCTTTAGATATTTCTTCCCATGCCAGTCCTTGGTCTGGTGTGTCTTCATAAACAAAACTTGCTATAAATTCTTTTTCTATATCACCACCAAACGGGTAGGGAGCCCTATAATTGTTTTTTTTGCTCGCATAAAACTCTAACAAGTCTTTGGTTTTATTTTCAACAAAACCCGCAACTCGACTTTTTTGTCTTGCCCACACACCTTTTTTCGACAAAGAATTAAGTTTTATATCTTCTGACGTTTCACGTGAAACAAATGAAAGTTTATAAAGATTTTTTATAGACAACTGCACTACTGCATCTTCGTATTTAATTTTTAAATACTCATCACCACCACTTTCAGCGTCACCTATAAGCCCAATTAACAAACCTACACCAAAATCTTCATGGCAAACAACATCACCCTTTTGCAACGCAACATCTTCCTGTTGAGGAGAAGAAACAGCACCCCCCTTAAAAGAGTTAGGAGCAACCACCTTGTTATTATATTGAAAAGAGTAAAAGTTTAGATCTTCAACATAGATTACTTGCTTTTTTTCCTTGATAAAGGATTTATAATCTAAACAAACAAAAGGACCAACGTGCTTAGGGTTATGTTTAGTAGTTTCTATTTTATTTGTAATTTTTGACATGCTCAATAAGGCGCTACTGGACATAGACGTTACAACATTTTCTCTTTTAGATAATTTTAACTCAACCATACTTTCATTGAGAGAAAGGCCCGTAGCTAAACTATAAAAATTTATAGAAGTTTCTGTGTCATACAAACAAACACGAACCGGGTTGTTATATATAGGAGAGTATATATCAATAACACCACCCTTAACACAAAACTCTTTTGGCTGTTCTACAAAATCTACCTGACTGTACTCAACCGTCTTTAAACTGTTAATTACATCATTATATGAAGACTGACTATTGATAATAACATTTTCTGTTACTTTTTTATAATTAATTTTATTACAATCCTTCGAAAATATTATAATCTTTACCTCAGATAAATTATTTTGAATTGAATGAGAAAATTTTTCATCTAACTTATCATAAATAGAAATAAAACCCCCAACGCCACGATCATGACCCTCTTCTGGAACAACCAACACACGAGGATCGTCTAATATTAAACTAAAAGCGGACGTTATTTCTACATATTCGTCACTTGTTATACTAAAAAACCATTTTTCTCCCGAAAAAAGCGCTAAATCTAAAGACTCTAATACGGGGCCTAAATATGTTTTATTGATAATGGCTGCAGCAGCTTCGTTTTTAATTTTTAACAAAGACTGTTTCACGTGAAACTATATATTGTTTTGAGATGTTAAAAAAATTGAAAGAACAGCAACATCAGAGGGGCGCACACCAGCAATTCTGCTAGCCTGACCTAGTGTTTCTGGTAACACAGAAGATAATTTTTCAATAGATTCAGCAGACAGGTTAGTAATTTTTTTATAATCAATAGATTTAGACATGATTAAACCATCAAGCTTTTTAATTTTTGCAATTCTTTCTAATTCTCTTGCCTCGTAACCAGCATATTTAATTGCTGTTTCTACTGAAAAAATGACATCATGGTCATATTTTTTTAACATTAACGCAACCTCTTGTTTATTAATTTTTTTTAAAAGAACCTCAGGTCGTTTTATATATTCAGATAAAGCTATTTTTTTACCTTTTATAACAAGTTTGGTTTTATTAACTAAAGAAAAAAGAGAATCATACTGCCCTTTAAAGTTATCATATACAGCTATCTCTTTATCATTTAACATTTTGTTTTCAATGGCTATAGCACACAATCTGAGCGGCGCAGTGTCGGCCCTTAAAAATAAACGATTTTCAGCACGCGAAGTAAACATCCGGTAGGGTTCATTAATATGTTTTGTAATTAAATCATCTATAAGCACACCAATATATGATGAAGACCTTTCTAAAACAAAAGGTGCAGACTTTTGGGTATAATAAACTGAATTTATTCCTGCCACTAAACCTTGGGCAGCAGCCTCTTCATATCCAGACGTTCCATTTATTTGCCCCGCACAAAACAAACCTTTAACTTTTTTGGTTTCTAAAGAGCCTTTTAATTGATATGAGGGGAGGTAGTCATACTCAATTGCATATCCAGGCCTTATCAGCGAAACATTTTCTAAACCTTTTATAGTTTTTAAAGCTTTCAACTGAACCTCTTCGGGCAGGCTGGTTGAAAAACCATTAATATATATTTGGTCTGCACCTTCCCACTCTGGCTCTAAAAAAAGCTGGTGTCTTTCACGATCCTTAAACCTAACCACTTTATCTTCTATGCTGGGACAATATCTTGGGCCCACACCTGTAATATTGCCAGCAAACATAGATGATAAATGAATATTGTTCTGTATAATTTCGTGTGTTAAATTACTTGTATAAGCCAAATAACACGGGATATTTTTCGGTTTGTATGGTTTTTTTGTAAACATAGAAAAGGGAGAAGCATCTTTTTCGCCACCTGCAACCTCTAGCTTTGTAAAATCAATAGAGTTCTTGTTAACCCTTGGTGGTGTTCCTGTTTTTAGCCTACCTAAATTAAACCCGTGCTTTATAAGCGACTCTGTTAACCCAAAAGACCTTTTTTCTCCCATCCTGCCACCTTTAAAGTATTTGTTACCAATATGGATAAGTCCAGACATGAACGTTCCACAAGTTATAATAAGCGCTTTACATGAAACTTGCCCGGTTTGTTTTAATACTGCAGCAGACAAAACATCTTTGTCATTTATAAAATCGACAACCTCGTCTTCAATAATTTCTATGTTAGAATCATTGAAAATCAGGTTTTGAATAAGTTCTGTGTATTTAATTTTATCTACCTGAGATCTTGGAGACCAAACAGCCCTACCTTTTGATTTGTTTAATATTTTGTTTTGAATGGTTGCAATGTCTGCAACTTTTCCCATTATTCCACCCAACGCATCAATCTCTTTGACTAAGTGCCCCTTTGCCAACCCACCAATAGCAGGGTTACAGGACATTCTACCAATTGCAGATTTATTTAAAGTAACCATAGTGCACTTATGACCCATTTTAGATATTGCTAGCGCAGCTTCAATACCCGCATGACCTCCACCAGCAATGATAATCTTATTTTCCAACACAAAACCCTTTAAATATATTATTTAAAACATCGCTTGGAGTTAGTTTTCCAAGTAACTCATCAAACAAATCTGAGGCACTTTTTAATTGTGAAGCTAAAATGTCCATTTCAACAGATTTATTTAAAGCGGTTAGCATTTCATTGAATAAAAGTGATATCTCTTCTAAAAGGCTAATTTGACGCATATTACATAAAGCCACATTAGAAGCGCCAACCTTTTCATAGTCTTGGCCAATAATTGTTAATAATTTTGTTAATAAAGCATTAATACCAATATCATTTTTACATGACAGATTTATAATGTTACCTTTATTGTTTTTTTGCTTCTCATTGTCAGACTTAGATTTGACGAAAATTGTTTTTTTATTTTTTAACATATCAACCTCTCTTAATAAAGCTCTATGAACTTTAACGGGATCCTTTTCATCAATCATAATAATTATATCAGAATTTTTGGCAACTGACTTAGTTTTTAATACACCCAATGACTCAATTTTGTTTTTAGTATTTCTATATCCAGCCGTATCATACAATGTTATAGGAATCCCTTTAATGTTTATATTAGCTTCAAGGGCATCTCTTGTAGTTCCTTTTATATTAGTAACAATAGCCTTGTCTGTACCTATTAATTTGTTAAAAAGTGTAGATTTTCCAGCGTTTGGAACACCTATAAAAACAACGTTATAACCACCTTCAATCTTCTGAAGATATAGGGAAACATGTAAGATTATCTTTATTTCTTTAATTATTTTTTTAAATTTATCAGCAATATTTTTATACGTAATATGCGTTACTTCTTCTTCATTAAAATCAAGCTCATGCTCAATAACAGACTGAATGTTTAAAACACTTTCTCTTAAAGCTGTAATTTTTTTTGATGTATTACCATCCTCTATGTTTTGTAGAGCAACACCATATTGTTCACTATTTTGATTAATTTTTTCTGCTATTGACTCTGCCTGCATTAAGTCAATTTTACCATTTTTGAAAGCCCTGTATGAAAACTCACCTGGATAAGCAATTCTAACATTACAATGAAAAAATTCAGATATAATTTTATTAACAATACGATCATTTCCATGGCAAAAGATTTCTAGCATGTCTTCACCAGTAAAGGATTTAGGGGCTTTATAGAATACGACCATACAAGAATCAATTGTTGTTTTACTTTTAATTTCTTTGATTTTTCTTAACTGGATCATATTTGGCTGAAAAGTTTTTTTTATAAACACCTTAGCAAGTACGTTTTTTAATGAGAGCCCAGAAAGTCTTATAATAGCCAATGCAGACTTCCCAACAGGAGTAGCGCGAGCTATAATAACATCTTTATTATTATAATCCATAATTATTATTAATTATGATTGAAGCTGCTTTAGCTGCTTTTGTTGAATGAAATTTAAAAGATTATATACTGTATAGTATAGATTTAAACCTGATGGAAAAGTATTAAATAATAGAACAAAAAAGGCGTTCATAAAGTACATAGCAAATTTAGCCGACGGGTCTGGGCTGCTGGTTGCTGTCATTTTCATACTTAAAAACATAACAATCCCCATAATAATAGGTAGCAAGGCAATGCCATGTCCAAAAAAATAACTTATTCCAGGTATTGTTTCAAGAAAGGAGAAATGTAAAACAATATCAGGTTGAGAAAGGTCAGTAATCCAAAAAGGTAAAAATTCTGCCCCCCTAAATTCAATAGTTTTTCTAAACACTTGAAACAAGGCAATTAATAAAGGCATTTGTACCAGAATCGGCAAGCAACCCCCTAGCGGGTTAACACCTTCTTTTTTATATAATTCCATTGTTGCTTGACTTAATTTAGCTTGATCATCTTTATACTTCTCCTGAATTTTTTTCATTTTAGGTTGAACCGTTTGCATCTTTTGGTTTGATAAAAAACTCTGCTTAGTTAAGGGTCCTGTAAAAACCCTAATGATGAAAGCAAACATAATACAGATAATGCCGTAGTTTGGTATAAAAGCATACAACGAAGTTAAAACCCAAAGAATTAATTGGCCTAAATATCCAATAATAAACCATCCAAACCCAAACAGTTGCACCAGGTGCTCAGTTTTTCCATTTCCAAGATGGGCAGTATCTATAGGACCAATATATGAGTATGTATGAATTGATTGATTGCCTACACCATAATCAAAATCTATATCTGAATAAATGAATGTTGATTTGGAGTTTAATGAACTTTCAGATGAATTAAATTTAACTGAATTATTTTTATTAATTTGATATTTTTGGTTTGTAATTGCTTTTATAAAATATTTCGTCTTTAATCCCGCCCAACCTACATTAGAATAATTAAACATCTCATTTACATCATCTATAGTTTCTGAGTGATAGCTTTTATCTTTTTCAGCGAACAAACTTAACATTGTTAAATCGTCTTGAATATTTTTTTCTGTTGGCTCAATACCTTCATTCCAAAGTAAATTATATTTTTTGTTTGTATCAAGATTTGAAAATATATGATCGATAACATAGCTTGTATCATTGATAACAGTAGTTTTTTTAATTCCATAGTCATTGAAGCTATGTACATAATGCATATTTTCTAATTGACTATATTCGTATTCAGTTTTTTCAGGATTAAAAATAACCGGCCGGCCATTCTCTATTAAGCAAGGGTTACATGTTTGATTTTCTAATAATGAAACAGGTGTATTATAGACATATTCACCAGACTTTTTATTCCAAGCTCCAGTATGTTTTAATACATTTTCTTCATTATTTTTGTTTTCAATAATTTTTAAATTTTGAATAGAGGTACCACCATTATTTAAATCAAGCAGAATTAATGAGGTTTTAACATTTAATTCTGTGCCAAGCTTTACAATATTTGAGGACGTAGGCGTGATAACAGGCTTTGTTTCAAGGTCTTCAGATATAACCGTATCAGATAAAATGGCTTTGTTATCATTTTTATTTACTTCAGGTGTCGGCATAAAAAAAGATTGCCAAACAAATATAAATATAAAACTTAAGCTTAAAGCTAATAATAATCTTCTAAAATCCATTTATTACACCTCATCTATTCCATATGTATTAGAATATGGATGACACTTGGATATACGCTTAAAGCCCATCAAAAACCCTTTTATTGATCCATATTTTTGGATTGACTGTAAGGTATATTCAGAACAGGTAGGGTGAAATCTACAGCTACCTCTAAATAAAATACCAACAGTCAATTGGTAGCACCTAATTATTAATATTAATATATATTTCATAACTCTAATTTAAGGCAAAACCTTTCAAAGGACAGACTTAAATTTTCCCACGTGTAATGATCTTTAAGTTTTTTAATTGGCCGAATTATTAAGGTGTATCCTTTAAGTTGGTTTGAATTATAAAGTCTATATAAGGCCCTACATCGTCGTTTAAATTTATTTCTTTGAATAGCATTACCAGTTTTACGACTTACAATAAATGATATACCACTTTTTGTTTTAGTATCGTAATAAAACAACAAATCCCCGACTTGCAGGGATTTTGAATTGTTTAATACTATCTTAAAATCTTTATTTACAATAGAGTTTTTCAACCTTCACTGACAGTTAGTTGTTTTCTCCCCTTTTTTCTTCTACGGGCCAAAACAGCCTTACCGTTTTTAGAGCTGTTTCGTTCTCTAAAGCCGTGTTTGTTTTTTCTTTTTCTATTACTTATTTTTACAGTTATTTTCATAAAAATCCTCTACAAAGTTTCGAAATTTAACAAATTAAAAAATAATAACAAGCGAATTTTTTTTATAATTGTGATTTTACTACAGTTTTAATGCCACCACGAGGGTTAAAATCACCAATTACTTCAATCTTTTTTGGGTTACAAGCTTTTTTAAAATCATCTAGAATTCTGTTTGTTACATATTCATGAAAAATACCAATATTTCTAAATTTCACCATATATAATTTTAAAGACTTAAGTTCCACTATTGATTCGTTAGGAATATAATTAATATAAATTGTACCAAAATCTGGTAAACCTGTTTTTGGGCATACGCAATTAAATTCAGGAATGCTGACCTCTATTGTATAGTCTCTACCTTCGTAATGATTAGGAACAATTTCTAAATTTTTATAATGTGGTTCGTTTGTTTTATCCATAAAAAAAGGGGCTCAAATCGCCCCTTATTAATTTTTTATTTACCATTATTAGGCAGTCGGCGCATTCTTTTTCTTTTATACGCCCTTTTACGCATGAGATCTTTACTATTATGAGTCGTCTTTTTATGGGCTGCTAGCACCGGATAATCTTCATCTAGCTTATCATAGTAACTATCTATTTCCGATGTAGATCCAAATATCAGACCCGAAATTGCAAAAGCACTTAATATAGTTATTGTTTTCATATAGCCTCTAGCTTAATTTAATTTTCTTAGTTTAATTTAGATTATTTTCTTTATAAAAACAATCATTATTTGATAACATGTTATCTGTATCACAAGTTTATTTTTTACTGTTTAATAAAACAATTTGTGATGCAATAATTTCAGTAATCTTTTTTTCTTCGTTTTGTGCACTTTTCCAAACCCTGCTCCTAATGGTTCCCTCCAAATAAACTAAACACCCTTTATTCAAATATTGGTTAACATAGTCCGCATTTTGATTAAACGCTACTATATTGTGCCACTCTGTATGTTCATGTTTATTTTTTTCACTATCATACCATGTTTCATTGGTAGCTATTGAAAACGAGGAGGTAGATACACCTTGTGGTGTATATCTATTTTCAGGCTTTGCACCTAGATGACCAACTAAAATTATTTTATTTATACTTTTCATTTATTTTATAGGTAAAGAAACAATAAATTTTGTTCCTTTATTTATCTCACTATTAATTATTAATTCTCCATTATGTGCCTCAACAATTTTTTTTGTAATTGCCAACCCCAAACCAAAGCCACCCTTACTTTTTTCTTTAGCTAGCCTACCCCGATATAAGGGCTTTGTGATTTTTTGTATTTTACTTTTATCCATTCCTTCACCAAAATCTTCAACTTGGATCAACAACAGGTTATTTACTTGTTGTACGCTTAATTCAATTAAGCGTTTGTCTCCACCATATTTAATTGAATTATCTATAAGATTTTTAATTGCTAAAGATAGTTTATATCTATCTACATTAATGGTTAATGATGGCATGTCTGGCAAAACTTTTAAGCGTTTTTCTATTTCATAAAACATGCCACAAGCATCTTCTATTAATGATTCTAATTCTATGGCTTCTAGTTCTAAATCTTCTATATAAGGTGTTGACAGCTTATCTGATAGAAGCATATTTGATATCATATCTTGTAAAAAATTTATTTCTTTATTAATTGAATCTTTATCTTTTTTTGTAATGTCTGTATTGGCTAGTAAAAATTTTAATCTAGTAAGGGGGGTTTTTAGCTCATGACTAACATCTATTAATAAGTTTTGTTTTTGACTAACTAAAATATCAATATCTTTTGTCATCTTATTAATACTTCGTGCCAATTGAGCTAACTCATCTTTTCCAGTAATTGGTATTGAAGAGCCTAAATTACCCTTTTTTAAATTTATAACATGACGCCTCATTAACTTGATAGGATATAAAAAAGATCTAATTATCCAAAATAAAACACTTAAAAGCAACAATATAGCTATTGGCACTATAATAGCTGGCCAATAAATATCCCAAGACATATCAAAATCAGTAACAAACCAAACGGCTAAAATCTTATTGTTTTCAATAGGTAACTCTACAAAAACAGCAGGAAGGTTAGTAGAGCCTCTGTATCCTTTTTCTACAAAAAAATTCCCATAAGATACCCATGTTTCATGTTTGGGCAAATCAAGAAAATTACTACTTAGAGTAGGGGCATCCATAAAGCTAGTATAATTATGATATTTAAATGGCACTTTAGAATTCATGAAATTTAATGTATCTATGATTTGGTCTTCAAAAAAATCTACACTTTTATTTTGATTGGAATCATCAAAAATTAAAATATAGGCCATTTGTTCTAAAGATTTGAGGTCAGCACTTATTATTTTTCTAAATAATAGATTATCATCTAATTTTTGGGACCAATTTTCTACTATTAATTCATGTAAAATTAAATTTTGATAATCGTACATTGAGTCCGTATTCTGATATTGCATCGACTCTGATTGTGTAGTAAGAAACCAGACTATTGCAGTAAAAAATAATATTACAAGAACAATTTTTCCAAAAAGTGAGTCTGTTAAGTTTTTTAATTTATATTTTATTTTTTAACCCTATCAATAAATTTATAACCTACACCGTGGATAGTTTTGATATATTCAGTACCAGGATCAAGCTTAGTTAATTTTCCTCTTAATCTGCTTACAAGAACATCAATTGAACGGTCATATGATTGCCACGAAATACCACGTAAACGCTCAACTAAAAAGTCTCTATTTAAAATTTCACCCGCATTTTCAGCGAAAATTAATAAAGCTTCAAATTCAGTTGTAGATAGAATTAATTCTTGATTATTTAATACTACAAATTGTTTTAGTTTATCAATTTTTAAATGTTCAAACTCTAAATGATCAATCATTGCTTCTGGATGTTTTATGCGGCGCATAATAGATTGGATTCTTGCAATTAATTCTTCAGGCTCAAAAGGTTTTGGCATATAATCATCAGCACCCAGCTCTAAACCAATAACCCTATCTGAAACTTCGCCTCTAGCTGTCAGCATAATAACAGGGACTGTAGAAAATTCTCTTATTTTTCTTAATACTTGGAAACCATCCATTTCAGGCATCGTTATATCTAATATTATTAAATCAATATTTCTACTTTTTTGAAAATATTCATAACCTTCTATTGGCATATTTTTAACTGAAACTTTGTATTGATGATTTTCTAAATATCTTTTAATCAAGTCTGTTAATTTAATATCATCATCTATAATTAAAATATGCTCATTCATACTGACTCCAATTTATTGAATTTGATTTTCAATCTTATTAACTAACTGCTTTAATTCTACATCACTTTCTAACTTCTTTGCAATATTTTTATAGGCATGTATTACTGTAGAATGGTCCCTACCGCCTATTTGTTTCCCAATATTGGAAAGTGACAGATTTGTTTTATCTTTTGCAATAAACATGCATACTTGTCTAGCCAGTGCAATTTCCATACTTCTTGCTTTACCTAATACCTCTTTTTCTTTCACAGCCATAATTTTACTTGTTACTTTAATTATATTTTGCACATTTATCTGATTTATTTTTCTTTCACCAACATGTTTTTCCAAGACTATTTTTGCAAGCGACAAATCAATATCTTCTCGTTTCAAAGATGATATAGCTAATAAATTTACTAAAGCACCCTCTAAAGTTCTTACATCTCCTTTTATACTAGTTGCCATAAATTCCAGTACTTCATATGGAATTTCTAATCCATCATGTTCAGCTTTATTCATTAATATTGCGATTCTTGTTTCTAAATCTGGCGGCTGGATATCAATAACTAAGCCTGATTGAAACCTAGATATTAAACGCTCAGTAAATCCTTCCATTTTGTTTGGGTGATTATCAGAAGTTAAAATAATTTGTTTTCCTTCTTGATATAAAGAATTAAATAAATGAAAAAACTGTTCTTGTGTTTGCTCTTTCTTTTTAAAGAATTGTGCATCATCTACTAATAACATATCTACATTACGATATCTTTTTGAGAATTCAGACGACTTATTCTTTTGTATAGAATTTATAAAATCATACATAAATCGTTCTGCTGTTATATATATTAGCTTATAGTGCGGATTTTTTTCTTGAACCATATTCCCGATGGATTGTAATAAATGCGTTTTTCCTAAGCCAGGCGAACTATATATTAATAAAGGATTAAATGGAGATTGTCCAGGCATTTCTGACACAGATAAAGCCGCAGCTTTAGCAAACTGATTTCCTTTTCCTTCAACAAAATTATTAAAACTATACCTTTCATTAAGTTGACTATTTCTTTTATAAATAGGAGTTGGCAAAACATCTGAATCATTTAATTTGGGAATCTCATTAATTTTTTTATTACTTACAGAAACGCTATAATTAACAACCCTTGGATTACCACCTACTTTAATTAAAATATCATTAATTAGATGCCTATATTTTTGCTCTAACCACTCATAATGATATTGATTTGGAACTTCTAATTTAATTTCTTCATTAGTTAATTCCACAATCATAACATCACTAAACCAAGTTTCAAATGCTTGATTTGTAATCTGTTGTTTAATTAAGCTTAAACATTCTGACCAAAAATTTTCTTTATTCATTATACTCATTCACAAGTTATTAACATTTAAAGGGGTTTTAAACTTGTATTAAAGATATGAACTAAACAAGCAATTTTTATTTAGTAATTATTTTTTATAATCAATAATTTACACTAATGTTAGTGATAGGTCATAGGGGAGCTCCATCACGGGCCCATGAAAATACAATTGAATCTTTTAAAATTGCTTTAGAGTGTAATGTTGCCGGTTTAGAATTTGATATTCAATTTACAAAAGATAATCAATTGGTCGTTTATCATAATTATAGTATTGAGACTAGTAGCAATATTATAAAAGTAGCGGATTTAAATTTATCAGAAATTCAGAATCTGAATTTAGGATTTATTATACCCACATTTGAAGATGTACTTAAAATATGTCCTTCAGATAAAATAATTAATGTAGAAATAAAATCGACAAATATATTTCATACAAACATAGTACAAAAAACGCTTACTTTTTTAAAAAAATATAATTTAGTAGAAAATGTAATTATTTCATCATTTAATCCTTTTGTTTTAATTGAGATAAATAGGCAGTCCAATGATATGAAAATCGGCCTATTGTGGTCAAAAGATATTTCTGAAAAATGGTATGTGACTAGATATACAAATAAAATTTTACGTCCTTATTCTTTGCATGCTGATATTAATTATATTAATAAAGACATAAGATTATGGGCAAATCAAAATGGAATGAAGCTTTTTTTATACACAGTTAACACAGCAAAACAAGTAGAGATTGCCAAAACAGTGAAAGCAGATGGTATTTTTTCTGACTATCCAAATATTTTAGAATAATATATTTTTTCTAATTGTTTATGATCATCAATCATTTGGCAATCGCATTTTTTTAAACGCTTTTTAGAATAATGTCCTTTTGAATAAAGAACACAATTAATTTTTAATGCTTGAGCTACTTCAAAATCATGTACACTATCACCTATTAGTAATATTTCATGATTATCATATTCTATATTATTTCTGAGTTTTTTAGCAATTTGTATTTTATTATCTGCATAGTAATTGTCTATTCCAGAAATTGATTCGAAATATGAATTTATTTTATAATGCTTAATAGTTTCGTTTAATAAATTATGTTCTTGAGCAGAAACTATAGATTGTTTAATATTTAGTTTTTTTGTGGACTCTAAAATAAATTTACTATTAGGAAAAAGTTGAGCTTCAAATTTCCTTTTTTTAAATTTTTGTATAAATTCATACCCTACTTTTTCAAAGTCCTCTTTATTGAAATCGAACCCTAATATTTCATAATATTTTTTAACAGGAAAAGTAAAATATTTTTGATATTCAGTAATTGTAATAAGTGGTAAATTTCTTTCATCTAGTTCTTCATTCATTAAATCCACAAATAACCATGCATCATTAATGAGGGTACCATTCCAGTCCCATATTACATATTTAATTACCGGAGCCTGCATCATGTATCTTTAATAATAATTCAAAAGGGTAAATGCCACTATTATGATTATCTTTCCAAAAAATACGAATTGCATAATGACCAACCAGCTCAATTTTGTCTACCTCATACGCTGCTTGAGTTTTTCTAATGCCTTTTCCAATATATAGATTGCCAAAAACATCTGTTTCACCAGAACAATATGCGCATGGACAAGCATCTCGTAATTTTTTATAATCCAGAAATATATCTTTATTGTTATCCCATTGAATGGCTAATTCATTAGGAAATATTTCACATTTAATTAGTTTCATTTATTATTTTCAGTATCTTATCAATTAATAATTTATGTTTAATTTGAATTTCCATATTTACTATATAAATAGAAGACTTTTTCAAATCTAATTTAAAAAAATCTTTATAAGTGGTCACATAAATAATATTTTCATTATCTGTTATGGCGCTATTATCTTTATTGTATTTATAATGGTTTTTAAAATGGATTATTTTATCATAGTTTATATTCATTTCGTATAATATATCTTTAAAATGATTAGAATTAGCTATTCCCGAAAAGGCTATAATTTTTTTATTTTTAATAGGCGCGATAGTATTAACAGGTTCTACTTTATTTTTATTAAACCTTGTTAAATAATAATTAATATCCAGGGGATATGTTTTATAACGCGATAATAATTCTAATGGTTGTTTACCTTTCGTTGTATAAATGAAATCGGCTCGATTTAGTGAATTAATTTTTTCTCTAAGCGATCCTAGAGGTAGCAGTTTAAATTCTTTTATATTTTGCCAAGTGTTAATTAATACGATATCTAATTTTTTCTGTATATATCTAGATTGATAGCCGTCATCTAAAATAATACAATCTATATCAGAAAAAGTATTAGCAGTACTTACAGCCTTCTTTTTACTACGATCAATAATGATTGGTATATCTAAAAATAATGATTTAATATGATAAGGCTCATCACCTACATCCTCAACAGAATATTCGCTAATATTTTTGAAGATAATTTGTTTTGAAGCTTTTCTTTTATATCCCCTTGTGATTACTAAAGGCTTAATATTATTATCTTTTAATAGCTTAATAAGTGATATAACAAAGGGAGTTTTGCCAGCACCACCAACCTGAATATTTCCAACTGCAATTATGGGTTTTTTTGATTTTTGTTGATGTAAAAATTTATAATCATAAAGAGTATTCCTAAACAATACTATTATATTCATAATTAAACTTATAGGATATAAAAATATAAAGCGTATCATAATTGTTCAGAAACTTTCCTTTCATGTTCAACCATATAATTTGAAACACCATCCTCTAAAGAACAATCTAAATCTTGTTTATAAGCAGGAGCTATATGAATAATAATTTTACTAAATGGTTTTGGCAAATGAAACTTATCCCAAGAATTAAATAGCCATTTTTTAGTTGCATTTCCAGTTACTGTAATAATTTGCGCATTAAATTTTTGAGCTAATTCAAGCGATCCTTTTTTTGCAATATGAATTGGCCCTTTAGGCCCATCATTAGTAATACACACTATTGCATTATTATCATTTTTAAAAATATTTTCCATTTTATTAATTACATTTTTGGGTTTTTTATTACTTGACCCTTTAATAATCTTTACATTCCATTTTTTTAAAATAGAGGCTACTATTGCTCCATCTTGATATGGACTAGCTATAGCCCAAGGAGATAATTTTTTATTTATTACATAAAAAATAGGAAATAACATTCTGCCATGCCATACACAAAGCATAATCGGTTTATTTTTATTGTATATTTTTTTAAAATTTTCTTCTCCATTTATTTGAATACTACACGTTTTATAAATAAATGATAAAAAGATATAGCCCAGCCACTTTAAAAAGAAAAACTTCATTTAAATACCTTCGATAAATTGAGCAGCTTTTTTAGAAGCACCCGAGTCACCTATTATTTTTCGAATACCTTTTAATTCATGCATCAAATTATTTCTATATTTTTTATTATTAATCATTTTTACAACTTCACTTGAGATACTTAAAGGTGTAGCATTATTTTGTAGTAATTCTGGAAATATTAATTTATCCGCAATAATATTTGACATACTTGCAAATTTAACTTTTACTAATTTTTTTGTTAGCCACCATGATATTTTATTCATTTTATAAACTACTACAGCAGGAGTGTTCATAATTGCTGATTGTAATGTAGCAGTGCCAGAACTTATAATAGCAGATGTCGCTATCTCTAATGCTTTTAATGGCATATCATCTACCACTATAATATTTGTGTTAATTTTTTGTGCTAATTTGAGGTCAGAATGTAGGCCTAATAATATCTGCAAATCAGGAATTTGACTTTTTACTTTAAGGGCTGCATCAATAAATAAATTTAGATGTTTATTTATTTCTTGAATTCTACTTCCTGGAAATAAAGTTAAAATTGGTTTATCAATGTTTAAATTATATTTCTCAACAAATAAATCTAAATTCTGTTGCGGCTTCCAAATATCTAAAAAAGGATGACCAACATAATGCACAGGAACTTTTTTTTGTAAATACCATTCTTCTTCAAATTTAAAAATTACTAACATTTGATTCACATATTGTTTCACTGATTCAATACGCTTTTCTTTCCATGCCCAAATTTGTGGACTTATATAATATATTATTTTAATGTCAGTTACAGATTTAATTTTTTTACATAGTCTCAAATTAAAACCCGGGTAATCAATCAATATAATCTTATCAGGAACTTCTTGTTTGATATGGTTTAAAATTTTTTTTTCAAGTTTTATAAAAAAAAATAAACTTTTTAAAACTTCTACAAAACCCATTACAGACATTTTAGAAAAAGGTGCCATAGACTTTAAACCTTCTTTATTCATCAATGTACCACCAATCCCATTAAAGGAAATATTTGCATTGATAGATCTGAGTTCGCGCATCAATTGTGCACCATACTCATCTCCTGATGGTTCTCCAGCTAAAATAAAAATTTTCATGACTTAATTTTAGAAGTTATAATTTTATTAATTTCTTCAGCAATTTTAAGAGCTTCAACAGCATTTAAAATATTATTTAAATTCTTTTGGTTACTAATTATAGATTCACAAAAATATTCTAATTCTTTTTTTAATGCATCATATTCTTGTAGCTTAATATTTTCTATTTGGAAATTAAATTCTCCGCTTTCAGAGATGGGATTAGTATAATATTTTGTTAATGATTTTTGTAGTAGATCAATATTTGTATAACTATTTTTTTCAAAAACACGCATTTTTCGCATATCTTTACTTGAAATTCTACTAGCTGTTAAATTGGCGACGCATCCGTTTTCAAAGATTAATTTTACATTTGCTAGATCAATAGAATTTGAAATCACATTGATCCCATCAGCAATAATTTCTTTCATTGGAGAATCGACTACATGTAATATTAAATCAATATCATGAATCATTAAATCAAGCACAACTGAAATATCCATACTTCTTTTATTAAATTTAGATAAACGATGACATTCTAAAAATAAAGGAGAATGTTTATCTTTTATATATTTTTGAAATGCTGGATTAAATCTTTCTATATGACCTACTTGTGCAATCGTATTATTATTTTTCACTCCATTTAAAATAGTTTGAGCATTTTTTACATTATCAGCTATAGGTTTTTCAATAAAAATATTACAATTATATTTTAGTGAAAGAAGTGATATTTCTTTATGAGTGATTGTAGGAGTGACAATTGAAACAGCATCAACTTGGTCTAATAATGTTTCCATAGATTCAAATTGTTGAACATTATATTGGACACTAATTTTGTTGGCTGTATCTATACAAGAGTCATAAAATCCAACTAAATTAACATATTTAAGATCTAATAAATGTTTTAAGTGGAATTTTCCGAGATATCCTACACCAATTATACCATATCTTATTTTTTTTTGATTCATTTAATTTCTCTCTTGCTTATTTAAAATCATATTCACAAATTACAATATAAACACAATACAAAGTATTATGAAAATTGATTTAAATAAAATAGTTAATAGTATCATTTTAATTTCAGGATTTGGAATTTTCTTTTTAAATATAGCAAATCACTATGCTTTTGCAGCTATGTCTATTTTAGCCACTATATTAATATGGATTATTTGGAATAAGTCCCTGGAAACTTTAAATTTAAATGCTTTTTTTACATTAATATTAATTTCTGGTATAATCATATCTGCAACACTACTGATAACATTTGGTATTGAACCAGTTGGTACTAGAAAAGGTACATTGATACATTTTCATAGTGAAAGTATAGCTATAGCTTTAGGTGTGTTATTTTTTACATTAATCCCTTATATAGTTTTTAATTTGAAATTTAAGCTACCCAAACCTTTTAATATTACTTTTGTATCTAGTAAAAAATCACAGTCTTATAGTTCACAAAAACCGCCTCAAGATAAATATGTGGTGGGAGATGCAAATTGGGAAATTGCTTCTGATGACGATGTTAAGTCTGGTAATTATAATATCGATTAATTTTTTTTAACAAACATGAAAGGAGGTAATCAATTGAATACGATGTATTTAAGTAACGGTTACAGCCTTGGAGTTATTTTATAGCGGAGGAATGCTGTAACCTTAATAACTTACATCAAGGGTTTAGACGGACTCTACGTCTAAATAAAAAGGGCTACGAAAGTAGCCCTTTTTATTTATTTGAAAAAAAAGGAAGGTACCCAAATTGATTTTTTTGAACTCTTTTATTATTTTTAATAAAGTATTCTAAACCTAGCATTACTGACTCAATATATTTTTTTAATAGAGGTTTTACTAAAATAGTGTAGGGTATAAATTCTATTAATTTTATTCCTGTATTGTATTTATAGGGGTAAATAGTAATAGTCAAAGAAGTTTGCTTATTATTTTTAATTTTCCATGATACTAAAGATTGATGGTCATCTTTTTCGCCTATTAATAAATCATACCCAACACCTTCAGTCCATTTTATAAATTTTCTTTGATAGATTAGGCCACTGTAATAATAAATTTCATCAATAGAAGTTTTTCCCGGCCAGTTTATTATAGGATTTTTATTACAAAACGGGTGAAATAATTCTAAGTTTGATGGGCTAGATATTATTTTCCAAAGCTCTTCATTATTAATGTTAACATTTAAAGTTTCAGAAATTTGCCAATGAAAATTTTTAACATTCATTTAATCTCACTCAACTTATTTAGTTCCATGAATAATTAGAGTACCATTCCAACTATCTTTTTGTTCAACTTGTTTATAGACTATATTATTAAATCCAGCATTTTTAAATAGTAATTTCCAATCATTAATTGATAGTGTAGTAATATTCAAATTAAACTGCGCACCCCAATTTAAAGAGTCTGGATTTTCAGCGTAATGATCAATGCCCATAATAAATGTACCATTATCATTTAAAACTTTTTCAAAAATTTTATTTATAATAGTTTCTGGTGAATTAAAATAATATAATGTTTCCATGGAAAAGACAATGTCATATTTTTGATTAGGGTTCCAGTTCTCAATATCATCATTAAAATACACACCTTTAGGATCTTTTTGTTTAGCTTTTTTAATCATATGTTGAGCACCATCTAAACCATGGGCATCTTTGCAAAGTGAGGATTCCTTAAATTTTCGTACTACCCACCCATTACCACATCCATAATCAATAGCAGAATAGTTTTTATAATTTTTCTTCTCTATTATTTTAAACATATGTTCTACTGAATTATGATGACCACGCTCCATGCCTTCGTCTTTACCTAAAATAGCCCACTCATCAAATGTCATAATATTTTTGTTCATATATATTTTTTAACCCTTCGTTTTATTTTTAATTTCCATAATCCAAATTTTAATAAATAACTATTTGGATATTTTTTGATAAGAATTTTACAAGCATCTAAAAAGTTTAAATAACTTTGTGATATCTGTGTATTATCATGATTATATTTATAATTGACTAAAGCTTTATTAACACCCTTAACATCAAATTTTTGACAAACTCTAATAATAAAATCATAGTCTTGTAATGCTAGTAAGGATTCATCAAAGTCACCTACTTTTTTAATGACACTCTTATGAATCATTATACTAGAAGTAATACCAACAAAATTATCCCACATAATAGATTTTTTAATAGATTTAAATCTTCCATTTTTATAACTATATTTAATTTTTTGATTCTTATTATTCATAATATTTTTACCAGTAAAACACAATCCAATATTATTATTTTGAAAACATTGAACTTGCTGATTAATTTTATCTTCGTTCCAGGTGTCATCATCATCCAAAAATGCTATCCATTCACCATTACTGCATTGTATGCCTAAATTTCTCAACACATTTGGATGATTAATTCCAGAATGAGCATACATAATATTCTTGTATTGTGATATATAGTTTTGGGTGTCTGTATTATCACTGCTATCTACTATAATAATTTCAATATTTTGATATGATTGTTTTTGTGCGCTTTTTAAAGCTTGTTGTAAAAGCTCTAAACGATTATAGGTCGTTATAATTATTGATACTAGTTTATTCATTGATTAGATCTATTAAATGTTTATTTTGAGTATTCCACAATAAATCAGTTTGTTTAACTTCATCTAAAATATATTCATCGTAATTATTACAAATCATTTGATATGCATTGATAAACTCATTTTCACTTGAAGGTGATATAGCAATACCACAATTATAGTGTGAGACCATTTCATTCATAGCTTCTAAGTTTGAGCAAATTATAGGTATGCCAGAGACAGCATATTCAAACAATTTATTTGGTAATGCATTTTCATAACTTTTTGAAATTGGCTGAATTAAACTCAGGCCCACATATGCACTACTAGAAAAATTTGCTAACTCTTCATATGGTACGGCATCTATAAAAAAAATACGACCTTCCATTTTATATTTTTTAGCAAAGTTTATATATTCTTCTTTCATTGGCCCATCGCCAATTAGTACTAATACAGTTTCTTTTAACGAACTCATACATTTTATTGTAAAACGAATACCACGACCATTGTGAAACTTACCTTGATATATAAATATTTTTTGTTTTTCATTTAAACATAATATTTTTTTTAAATCCATTTTTTTTGATTTAAAGAAAGACTTTCCAGGAAGATTTTTAATCAACTCAATGCGCACATCTGGATATAGTGTATGTAGGTATGTTTGATCTATTTCTGCATTTGCAAGCACACAATTTACTTTTGAAATATTTTTTCTCTCATACCAAGACCATAATTTCTGAATCACAGGCCTATTAACTAATCCAGCTAACTGAGAATATAATTCCCTTGAATCATATATGATTTTTGATTGATTTTTTTTTGTGTTTTGCGCAACAGGAACCATTGAATATAAGTCTGATGTAATTATAACGTCAGGCTTTAATCTATTAATAAATTTTTTGACATAATAAAAAAATTTAAAATATTTTGTGATGGAATTATCCAATTTTTTATTATCAAGCAATTCAATTTGTATTCCCTTATAATTGAATATTTCTTTTTTTGAACCTACACCTAAAATAGATATTTGATAGGTTTTCTCATTTAACTGGTTTAGCATATTCATGCAGCGGCCATCATATAAAGGATGTCCCCAAAAAACAATTACCACTTTTTTATGCATTAGTCATACCCCTTATTTTTCGCATCCAATTAATGATAAACTTAGTATTGTTATAACTTATAATGACCATCAACACATAAAAAATATTTTTGATTGAATAAGGGTACTGTTGAAAAGCTTTTTTATAAAAAGTATTTATTTGATTTATTGATTCTGTTTTTTCATACACTCTTGCAATACGTCGATAATGATTACTCATTAATTTTTTACCTATATTTTTTACCATCTGTTGATAATGTTTATCACAAATATATGCTAAAGACTGTGCTTCTTTCAAAAAATTAATAGACTGACTATTTTGATTTAATTGCCATATAAAACTATTATATTTACAATAGGTGACTACTGGATTAGTTTTTGCTAGTGTAATAAAAAATTCCCAATCTTCACTTGGGGTAGCCTTAGAATCAAAAGAAAGATTGTTTTTTTTAATAAGAGTTTTTTTAATCAATATGCATTGTAAAAATGGACCAGGCTGAATAGAGATGTTAGATATAAAATTTTTACCAAATTTATTCATATTTCTAATCTCACCATTTACCTCATAATCACTTATTACAATATCAGCATCATCGTTTAGAAGT